>CAJIBQ010000157.1_pt1 | contig 12713 bp, 9 predicted proteins | sample 9199391 | NCBI WGS metagenome assembly CAJIBQ01 (sample SAMEA7708309, study PRJEB35096) | sediment metagenome | biome: marine neritic benthic zone biome [ENVO:01000025]; feature: sediment [ENVO:00002007]; material: shallow marine sediment [ENVO:03000034] sea grass bed [ENVO_01000059] ... | reverse complement strand
TCTTCATTGTAGTCTTCACGTTCCCAATCATATCTCCTTGGCCTTGCAACCGAATTTCGAAAATACAAGGCAAAGATCAACCCGACGATCAACCCGGATAAATGGCCCTCCCAGGACATTTGCTCCTTGATTGGAAAAACGAACCAAATCATACTGCCATAAAGGAAGATCACGACCATGGAAAGGGCTATCAACCTAATATGCCTGGAAAAGATGCCTTTGAACAGGGTAAAGCTCATCAATACATAGATCAACCCACTGGCGCCGATATGATTGGCAGGTCTGCCGATGCACCAGGTTAGAAATCCCGATAACAGAATCCCATAGAGTATGATCTTCCAGGAGATCTTCCGGTAAAAATAAAATACCGATGCAGAAAGCACGAAAAGCGGGATGGAGTTGTTATACAAATGCTCCATATCCGTATGGATGAACGGACTGAACACAATACCCCTTAATCCTTTAAAGGTTCTTGGATAAACGCCTAAATAGTTAAAGTCAAATCCAAATCGGACTTCAAACCAAAAGACAATCCATATGATGAGTACGAAAAGTATCGGGAATCCAATGACACCGGTGTAATATTTGAATTGGTCCTGCTCCATAATCGCTTCAATATATCAAATAACTGACCAATTTGTCAATTTGTGATAAAATGTCAGTATTGATGTCTGAAATCCCTTAAATTTAGCTTATGAATGTTCCATTAGCAGAGCGCATGCGGCCGGAAAGGCTGACTGATTTTATGGGCCAATCACATTTGGTAGGCGATAACGGGGCCCTTTCAGCACATATCAAGCAAGGCCTGATACCGTCAATGATCTTCTGGGGCCCTCCAGGCACCGGTAAAACGACGCTTGCCCATATAATAGCCAAGGAGACCGAAAGGCCCTATTATACGCTTAGTGCCATTAATTCAGGTGTCAAGGACGTTCGCGATGTCATTGAAAAGGCCAAAGGCAGCGGAGGTCTGTTCACAACGAAGAATCCCATCCTTTTTATCGACGAAATTCACAGGTTCAGCAAATCGCAGCAAGATTCGCTTTTGCAGGCTGTTGAAAAGGGCTGGATTACATTGATAGGTGCAACTACTGAAAACCCGAGTTTTGAGGTGATTCCCGCACTGCTTTCGCGATGCCAGGTTTATGTACTCCATGTATTCGAGAAAAATGATCTTGAAGAATTGCTTTCTCGTGCCATTTCCAATGACGATTTGCTTAAAGAAAAAACTATCGATCTAAAGGAAACCGAGGCTCTTATCAGACTGTCTGGTGGTGATGCCAGGAAACTCCTGAATATTTTTGAGTTGATCATCAATTCAGAACCGGAAAATTCGGTTGAAATAACAAACGATTCCGTATTGGAAAAAGTTCAGAACAATACGGTGTTATATGACAAAACCGGGGAGCAGCATTACGATATCATCTCGGCCTTTATCAAGTCCATACGCGGCAGTGATCCAAATGCGGCAGTGTACTGGCTGGCCAGGATGATCGAAGGCGGAGAGGATCTCAAATTCATAGCCAGGCGCATGCTCATACTTGCAAGTGAAGACATTGGAAATGCAAATCCCAATGCACTGGTCCTGGCAAATAGCACTTTTCAGGCAGTAAGTGTCATCGGTTATCCCGAATCCCGCATCATATTGAGCCAATGTGCTACTTACCTGGCAACTTCCCCAAAAAGCAATGCTTCATATATGGCCATAAAGAAAGCTCAACAGGCCGTTAATGATACGGGCGATCTCAGTGTTCCCTTGTCTATAAGAAATGCTCCTACAAAACTGATGAAAGAACTGGGTTATGGTGAGAATTATCAATATGCCCACGACTACGAAAAAAACTTTGTTGAGCATGAGTTCCTTCCTGATGAACTGAAGGACACCAGCTTTTATGAGCCAGGTGATAATGCGAAGGAAAACCGGATCAGGGAATTCCTAAGGACCCGCTGGAAGGGGAAATACGATTATTGAAACTTGATATTCAGTTTTTTGATCTTTTGTTCCTCATCAATTGTTTCTGAGTACATCCAGTTTCCATCTTCTTTATAAAGTACCGCATTTCTGTCTTTGACGATATAAAGATCTTTACGGCCGGATGGGATCAAGGTCATGATAACATTTGAATCAGGATCCAAAACCTCAATAAATGATGAATTCTTGTCCTTTTTAGCAACAAGAGCAGGAGCTTCAATCATACCATAGGTTGCCGACTCATCATCGGATTTCTCCGCTTCAATTTCGGTCTTGACATCTTCTTTCTTCTCTTCGCTTTTTTCTTCTTTTAATTCTTTGATCTCTGCCTTTAACTGTTCGATTTCCTTTTCAGCCTTCTCTGATGTTTGAGTGACTGCGATGCTCTTCCCTTGCGAAATTACACTTTCATCAGGGACATAATAGTAATCCAGGTTAGCCAAATTTTCGAATGTTGCACGAATTGCCAGATCATATGCCCTTCTGAAATCCTTGACCTTGGTTATTCCTTCAGGGGATACATAAACCGTTATGCCATCGCAATTCTTAAGTTCTACAGTTGCTTTGGTCCTTAGGGCTCCTTTGACACGAACTTCCGATTGAAGCGCCAGGCAATAATTGGCTTTCAGATCGTCCGGCAATGGAGTGCCTTCAAAAATGGGATTAAATCCATATTTGCTGAACAAATATCTAACCAAATTGTTCAGATCATATTCATCAGCTTCATTCTGAAAGTGAAATTGCTTTTCAACGATCACATATTTATAATTGTTCAAGCTATTCTGGGCGCTTGAATGAGCAAACATCAATAAGCCTGCAGTCAATAACAAAATTCGCTTCATTTCAATTCTCGTTAATTCCATACAAATATAATAGTTGGCACCTATAAATAGTGTTTAATCTCTAGAAGATTGTCAACTGTTTTAACACCGTTAATACCAATTTCATTGTGATAATTAAACAGAATGGTATCGAATCCCAAATCCATGGCTCCCATGATATCCGCCTCATAATTATCACCGATCATCAGGCTTTGAGAAGGGTCGGCTTTTGCCATTTGAAGGGCATGACTGAATATCTTTGGATGTGGTTTCTTCGCACCAACCATTTCGGAGTTGGTGACCGTCTGGAAGTAATGCATGATATTGGCCTTGTTCAATTTTCCGTGCTGAACTTCCTTAAAACCATTCGTGATAATATGCAATTTGTAATTCGGCCTTAAATAATCTAATATTTCAATAGCACCATCGAACAAATGATTAAAAGTTGTTAGGAAGGCGATATAATCTTCAGACAATTTATGGATCATAGCTGCCTTGATCTCAAAATTTAGTGACTTGAATACATCATCAAGTCTTCTGAACCGCAGATTTTGCTTATCAATTCTGTTCTCGCGATACAATTTCCAGTAATACAGGTTGCGTGGTACGTAGATCTCGAGAAAGACATCCAGATCCAATTCAATCCCGTTTTTACGAAATATCCTTTCAAATGTAAGGGCCGAATTCCTGTCAAAATCCCAAAGGGTATGATCAAGGTCAAAGAAGATATGTTCAATATTATTCAGCTTCATTTCCAGAGTCCAAAATTAATGAAAAAAGATCCTTAAATCCCTTCCAGGTTTCGGAATCACTGAACACATAATTGTGAAAAACAGGAACGAAAGTACCGTTAACTCCTTTCACCCTTTTTATAATACGCTCCAGCGCTTCTTTCTTATCCAGGTAGGACTTGTGTTTCAATAAGGCAAAGTCCATGACCTGAAAAGAATTGATCAGTAAAGGAGTCTGTACTTCATAATCCATATCATAAAATAGAAATGGTGTACACGTCCCGGCCCGGAAACCTATATTATTCAAATATCCCATGGTAAAATCTTCCTTGATCTCAAGATCGACCAGATTCCTGTATGAATGCGGTAGATTAAGCTTTGAAAAGGAATTACGCGACATTTCCAAAGCCGAATTAATGATGGATTCCATTCTTGTTTTTTCCTTTTTAAGTATCACAGTGTCATCCAATGCCAGAAATGAGACTTTGAGGCCAACCCTGCAATAATCGGCCATGGATTTGATCAGGGTCACGAATTTCTTACGGTTGATACTTATATTTTTGTCATAGGTTGAATAATCCCCGATCAGGAAAAACATAAGGAATTTAAACCTGCTGTTCCGCTGTTTATTGATGATGAATGAAAAGGTATCATATGGGTCTTTTTTAAATCGCAGTAAAACCAGATAGCGCTGATAAAGTTGTTTGAATTTCAATTTTACAATATCATTCAATGTCCCTCCGAAGGTTCTCAGCATGCCTTTTTGAATGAAATAAAAGGCCATTGGAACATCGATAACCGGACTCACCGAATAAGATCGTTTAGGAAAAGAATAGTCCGGAAAGCGTTCCTTCAAAGCAGCCCTGAATTTATAAGCCCAGATATCAACGACCGGTTCATGCAAGAACTGATTTTGATAGGCTATACTGTCAATTGGGTTAAATCTGCCATATTCGTCGGTCAATTGAGGAAAGTATTCCTCATAACGCGTTAGCAAATAAAAAGAGGCCGCAAATATATCGAATGGTAATGTACTTTTCTCACCGTTACTGAAAAAACACTTGGTATCATTCCAGTCTTTAACCTTAATCTGCTGTTCTGTCAGGCCCTGTTCGAAAAGAATATTATGGCTTTGTACATGTAATTCATTCAGTAGTGGGTTCGTGGTGTAGGACATCTTCAGACTATCATGTGCGATAAAATCTTCAATGGTCGATGTGAAGTTTACAGGAATTCCAAGAATCCTGGTACAAATCTGCCTGAAAACATATTTAACGCGCGGGGTGATATTGTGGGTATAAACCAATAACATTATAAAAGGCCTTGATCGGCAAAGCTAAAATAATGGTTTTCGGTAATGATAAGATGATCGAGGACCTTTAAGTCTAAATTTTCGGCGGCTAGTTTAAGTTTAGTGGTGAGTTGTTTGTCCGACTCACTGGGTTGAAGGGAGCCCGAAGGGTGATTATGAACCAGGATCATGCTGATTGATGTAAGTTCGAGTGCCTTTTTCAAAACCAGCCTAATATCCACTAGCGTCCCTGTAATACCACCCTGGCTCAATTTGAATCTCTCAATGATCCGGTTTGAATTATTCAAATAGAGGATCCAAAACTCCTCATGTTGAAGTTCGCTTATAATTGGGTGCATTATTTGAAATACCGATTTGCTCGAATCAATCTTTTTAAGACTGGCCGGAGCCTCACCATGGCGTCTGCGTCCCAATTCCATCGCCGCGGTGATCGTGATCGCCTTAGCCTCCCCTATGCCGTTAAATTTCATCAGATTTGGAATCGTCAACTTACCAAAAGCATTCAAACTGTTGTTTGTGCATAACAACATGCGCTTGCTCAGATCAACGGCTGTTTCATCCTTATTGCCCGATCCAATAATAATGGCCAGCAGTTCACTATCGGAAAGATTAGCCGGGCCAAACCGCAGTAGTTTTTCCCGCGGACGGTCATTAACAGACCAGTTTTTAATCGTAATCGAAGCAGATCCTTTCGGCATTTCATAAAGATAAATATTGTAACTTTCCAAACCAACGAATCCCCTTAAAAATGGAGAATATTTTCGATAAAGCTGTTTTTGAGAGCATTATGCAACGCATCGAAAATTTGTCCGGATCATCCAAACCGGAATGGGGTAAAATGGATGTCGGGCAAATGATGCATCATTGTCAGGGTCCGTTGAATATCATTCTTCAAAAGCATGATTACGGGCTTAAACCCAACTGGTTGGTGAACCTGTTTATAAAGAAATCGCTTTATAGTGATAAGCCATATAGAAAAAACCTGCCAACTATTAAGGCATTTAAAGAAACAAAAAGTTGGAATTTTGAAGATGAAAGGAACAAATTACAATCGTTATTGGAGGAATTGGGATCGCAACTGGATCGATCAGATTGGGACCCGCACCCATCATTCGGTAAGTTAACCAGAGAACAATGGGGGAAAATGCAATTCAAACACCTGGACCACCATTTACGTCAATTCGGAGTATCATAACCCAGACCCTCAATAATTCTTAATTCTTAATTCTTAATTGACTTGAAATACCCACCTCCACACCACCAGGACGACAACAAGGGTCACATGCTTGAAGTGATTAAAACCTATCCCCTGGCCATTCTTATTTCGGTAGAAAACAATACACCCCATATCACACATTTACCTTTGGTTTACCGCGAAGAAGATGGCAAACTCATTGGGCATATCGATATTTATAATCCCCAGACGGAATTATTAAAGGATTCGAATGACGTCAGCATCATTTTCTACGGGCCTCAATGTTATATTTCACCAAGTGTCTATTCAACAACACAGTTACCCACCTGGAATTATATTCATGTACATCTTAAAGGTGTTGTAAATGCAATTGAAAGCAAGGATGCCTTAAAGGAGTCGCTTATCAAAATGACCGAGTTTCTTGAGGGTCCCGACCCAAAATATATTTTAGAACCGGACAACCCAAGAATGGCGCATTTTCTTAATTATATCAAGATGTTTGAAATTGAAATCACGCATTGGGAAGGTAAATTCAAATTGTCTCAGGATAAGAAGAAAACAGACATGAATTTGGCAAAGGAAGAATTGATACGTGCTAACCAGGAAAGCATTCGATCCTTTTTAGAAAAGGTCTTTAATCAATAAGGGATTGTATCAGGTTTAGATCAAGTCCGCCGTAGTTACCGGAACTCATCATCAATAATACAGTATTGTCAAAAGAATATGAGGTCAGGAAAGATCTGAAGTCTTCAGGGTCTGTAAATATAATCAGATCGTTTCGTTCAAAGGCCTGTTCGATCTGAGCTTTGCTTACAGGTTCCAATTTTTTGATCTCCACAGCGTGTGGTGAATAAAAAACGACGGCCTCATCCGCTGCGTCAAGTGTGCCTTTGTATTCCTTTAGAAACTCAGCATTTAAACTGCTGTAGGTATGCAATTCCAGGCATGCTAAAACCTTTTTATCAGGATATTGCTCCTTGACTGCCTTTGTTGTTGCTTCGGCCTTACTTGGTGAATGTGCAAAATCTTTAAACGCTACTGAATGCTCACCTTCTGCAATTTTTTCCATGCGTTTACTTGCACCTTTGAAGGATGCTATAGCCTGGTAAAAATCATCCTCGTCAATTCCCATTTGCTGACAAATCCATTTTGCTCCAGCGAGATTATTCAGGTTATGCTTGCCAAAGACTGCCACTGGTAGCGGACCTTCGGAGGTTTCGAGATAGGTGGTTCCATCTTGAACAAAATATTCCGGGGTTTCATAGGGGAAACGCCTGATGGTATTTTGAGAGGCCTCCACGATCTGCTTGACATGGTCGTCTTCTATGTTATAGGTAATGCTTCCTCCCTTCACGATCTCATCTACAAAGATCCAGAATTGGTCCAGGTAATTCTCAAAGGATGGGAATGCGTTGATATGATCCCACGCAATGCCACTGAGGAGGGCAATATTGGGTTTGTATAAATGAAACTTTGGGCGTCGGTCAATAGGCGAACTCAAATATTCATCACCTTCAAGTACCATGAAATCATTGTCATCTGTAAGTTTGACCATGACATCAAATCCTTCAAGCTGGGCTCCCACCATATAGTCCACATCTTTACCAAAATAATGCATCACATGTAAGATCATAGATGTGATGGTCGTTTTTCCATGACTCCCGCCAATGACCACTCTTGTTTTATTCTTTGCTTGTTCGTAAAGGAATTCGGGATAGGAATAGATGGTCAATCCAAGGTCTTGCGCCTTGATCAGCTCGGGATTGTCGGCCTTGGCATGCATTCCAAGCACAACGGCATCGATTGAAGAATCGATCTTATCAGGAAACCAACCAAACTCTGCTGGCAGCATGCCTAGTGCCTCCAGCCTGGACTTGGAGGGATCGAAGATCTCATCATCACTCCCGCTTACATGGTATCCCTTATGATGGAGAGCAATGGCCAGATTGTGCATTGCAGCGCCTCCTATGGCAATAAAATGTACTCGCATGAAATAGGCGTTGTATCAGCCAAATATACACATTCGAATAATTCAGCAGCTAATAACTAATACAGATTTCAGATCTTCTGTATTGTCGACCGTTCTTCGAGAGCTTGTTTGAAGTCAGGCCGTTTTTCCAAAGCCTTTCCTATCCAATGCATTGCCATTTTTTTATCGGACTTGTGCTTGTAGATTTGTGCAAGTCGGAAATAAGCCCATTCCACAGGCACACCATCCCGTGCCGAATAATTTGAAATATATGCCTTAAGACAGCGCTCCCCTTTTTCCAAATGGATGTTATAATCTGCAGCCACTTTACCAATTTGGTAATGCAGAGCATTGAGATTATGCTTTTCATAGGCCTCTTCCATATTGGTTATGGCCTTGTCAGGCATTTTATGATTGTTATAAAAGTTGGATAATTTCTCAAAGCATGTCACGGAACCACCAATCTCAACCGCCTTCTTATAGTTGAATTCGGCCAATTCGGGTTGCCTGTCATACTCATAGACATAACCTTTCGCTAAAAACCCATCAACTGCAGAAAGGTTCATCAATTCATCTGCATACATAAGGGCCTTTTTATGACTCCCACCTAAAATTCCAGGTAATTGCATATACAATTCAACAAGGGCCCATCTCGTATCGATATGATCGGGATCTAAACGCGCCGCAGTTAAAAACGAGTTTTTGATATCACCAACCAACGGCAACGCACGTATTTTTCTTACCGTAAGGGCTTTCATGCCTAACGCACCACCCAGTTTATAGTGGTAGTTGGCATGGCCTGGATTTGCTTTGACCAACTCCCGGTAATGCATAACAGCCTTATCCCAATTTCTTTGATGCCCATAGGCATCTCCCAGGAGCTCAACAGCTTCCAGATCATCAGGATGATCAGACATGTATTCAGTCAGCATTGCCTGTGCCTTAACGTATTCTTTTTTAGCAAATAATTGATTGACTTCCATAACCAGGGATTGGCCTGTGCAGAATAATGGGAGCAAAATGAACAGCAAGTTTGCTTTCATGGATTTTCCAGTCGATGGTGCAAAAATAACCTTTCTCGTTTACTTAAAAAATAGGTACCTTCACTCAACAAACGCACCATCTCACTCACTTCGTATGCTTTGGAATAGCTTTTGAAGGTATTTTAGCATAAAAACTCAGCATGAAGCATATTTTATCACTGTTAATGATCGTACTTTTCGCTACCCAGGCATCTTCTCAAAATACCGATTACGATAGACTATGGAAGGAAGTACTTGAACAGGAAGCAAAAGGCCTCACCAAGACTGCTTTGGAGTTGGTTCAAAACATATCTGCCAAAGCTTCTAATGAAAAAAATAGCAGCCAACGAATCAAAGCCCTTCTTTTTGAAAGCAAATACATTAATATACTTGAGGAAGATGCAAGCTTAAAAATAGTTAATGTCTTTAAGGCCGAAATAGCCAATTCAGAGTTTCCAACGAAAAACCTTCTCGAGAGCATGCTGGCGAAATTGTATTGGCAGTATTTTCAGCAGAACAGATACCGGTTTTATAATCGTACAGAGACGGGGCAAAAAGTAGATATGAAAGATTTCAGGACATGGGACCTAAAAACCATTTTTAATGAGGTCCAGGTCCATTTCGAAAATTCATTATCCAACCCTTTGAGCCTGCAACAGGAAACGCTTGATCAGTATAACGATATTCTTGTTATGCATGAGAGTTCTCGAACCTACAGGCCAACTCTTTATGACCTCCTGGCTCATAATGCATTGGAATTCTATAAAACCGATGAAAACAGCATCAGTAAACCGGCCTTCAAATTCGAGATAAAAGATCCACAATTTATCGGCCCGGCTGAGGAATTCATGAAATTGAATATAGCATCAAGAGATTCGTCATCACTTCAGCTGCAGGCTTTAAACATCTTTCAGGACCTGATCACTTTTCATCAAAGAAAAGGGAATATCCTGGCATTGGTGAATGTCAATGTTGAACGATTGGCCTATGTTAAGCAAAAAGCTGTTTTTGCAAATAAGGAAGAGGCCTTGCTGGAAACCTTGAATTTGGAAATAAGCCGAAACAATAACGAGTCTTCAAATTGGTACACCTTTGAGAAGGCCCAGCTATTTAATGACCAGGGAAACCGTTACCACCCCACAACCAACCCGGAACCCCAATGGCAAACAAAACAGGCTTATGAATTGCTTAGCGAGCTCTTAAAAAATGCTGAGAATCCAATAGTGGTCAGCAAATCTGAGGCATTAAAAAAAAGGATTGAATCCAAACAGCTACAAATTACCGCAGAAACTTTTGTTTCGTCAGAAATGCTCACCAAAGTCCTTGTGGCCTACAAGAATATCAAAGGACTCAATTTTCAGGTCTTGAAACTTGATCATGAGCAATGGGGCAGCTTGAAACGGATTTACCGAAAGGAAGAACAACTGGCATTTATCAAGACCTTGCCGGTGATCAATGATTGGCGAAGGGATCTCGTCGATGAAAGCGACTTCCAAAGACATGCGATGGAAATTGTGGTCCCGGCCCTCAATAATGGGCTTTATGTTCTTTTCACTGAAAATAATAACAAGTCAGGAGACAACTGGGGATTCCAGGTGATTCAAGCCACTGACATCGCTTTGGTAGAAAAAAGCAGTCCGGAAGAATTGGTATACCAGTTCATCAACCGAAAAAATGGTGAACCCCTGGAAAAGGTCAGTGCAACTCTTACCTTAAGGTCTAACGGGAATAATTCTGTTCGTACCGTATCCGAAACAAGTGATAAGTATGGAGAGATCAGAATAACAAAAAATCGCAGGCGTTCAATCAGGATAGATATCCAGGCCAGAAAGAATGGTGAGATCGCTTATTTTGGCGATCTGTATGCATCTCGAAGATATGACGAGAACGATAAAAGCCGGGCATTACAACGAACATTCCTGTTTACCGATCGCAGCATATATAGACCCGGCCAAATAGTTTACTTCAAAGGGATAGCTGTTGAAAGTGATGACGGTATTTCCAAGGTATTAAGTAACAAGAACATAGCGGTTCGCTTGTTAAATGTGAATCGGGAGGAAATCGGTTCTCTGAATTTAAAGACAAATGAGTTTGGGTCAGTGAATGGGCAATTCGTATTACCAACAGCTGGCCTGAATGGACAATTTGCACTTGAGGCAAGGATCGGAAAGGGGTCAACCAATATGCATTCATTCTCAGTGGAAGATTATAAAAGGCCAAGGTTTAAATCGGAGTTCAATCCCATAAGGTCGACCTTTAAGGTCAATGACAGCATAACTCTCACTGGAATTGCCGAAGCCTATGCCGGACCGAAGATCACCGATGCGCAAGTGACTTACCGGGTTCACAGGATGGTCGATTTCCCAAGATGGTATTACTGGTACAGGCCATGGTATGTTAGTGAACCACAGGAGATCGCGTATGGCAGTACGACCACTGATGATACTGGGGAGTTCGAAATAAGCTTTAAAGCTATTCCGGATCTTTCTGCAGATAAAACCGATTTACCGGTATTTCGCTATGAGGTCGTTGCTGAAGTAACCGACATCAATGGAGAAACAAGGGTAGCCACAACCCAGGTAAATGTAGGTTACCATAGCATGACCGTTACCGCTTCAGTAAATGAACGCCTTGATAAGGCCATAAAAAACCATACAATACAAATTCAAAGTCAGAACCTGAATGGTGAGGAGGTAAATGCAAGCGGTGTTATAAAAGTGTTCAAACTGAATGGGCCGGGTCGTATTCTGCGGCCACGTCCATGGCAAGCGCCGGATTATTCCACCATGTCTGAAGCCGAATTCATCAAACTTTTCCCGAATGAAGCCTTTACCAATGAGGACCAAATTAACAATTGGAAAATGGGAGAATTGGTCTATAATAAAAACTTCAATTCGGCGAACAGCTCCTCGGTTGAGCTCGGGAATATCAAAAAATGGGATTCCGGTGCATACGTGATCGTGTTGGAATCTAAAGACAATTTCGGGCAACCTCTAAAAGATGAAAGCAGATTCCATGTATTTGGATCCAGGGACAAAAAACTTAGCGATCATCAACTTTTCGATCTTTCTTTGGATAAGTCGGCTTATGAAGTTGGGGATGAAGTCGAACTCAAATTGGGATCTTCAGGGGATATTCTGGTCACACTGGAAATTGAAAAAGCAAAGAAGGTCATACAAAAGCAGATCGTTAAACTGAACAACTCGGTCGAGGTGTTTAAAATTCCGGTTGGTCAAAACGATGTTGGCGGCTTTACCATACGTTACAGTTATGCTGCTTTCAATAGTTTTACCGGAAGGTCATTCACCGTTAATGTGCCTTATCCTTCTAGGGATCTTACAATAGAAACCCTGACATTTAGAGACAAGATCAAACCGTTTGAAGAAGAAGAATGGCGTTTTAAGATCAGCGGGCCTAAAGGTGAAAGGGTCAGTTCCGAATTGTTGGCCAGCATGTATGATATGTCTTTAGACCAGTTCCAGCCGCATTCCTGGAGTTTTTCACCAATGAAAAGGTCTTATTATGGCAGCGGTATATACATGAATGGTGGCCATGGATTTGGCACTTCATCATTTAGGATGTATTTGAAGCCTTCTCCTTATATACAACCTTATAACCAAAATTATGATCAACTGGACTGGTACGGTTTTTACCTGAGCAGCGATGCCGTTGCCTATAGATTGAAAGGTCG
>CAJIBQ010000301.1_pt1 | contig 12818 bp, 14 predicted proteins | sample 9199391 | NCBI WGS metagenome assembly CAJIBQ01 (sample SAMEA7708309, study PRJEB35096) | sediment metagenome | biome: marine neritic benthic zone biome [ENVO:01000025]; feature: sediment [ENVO:00002007]; material: shallow marine sediment [ENVO:03000034] sea grass bed [ENVO_01000059] ... | reverse complement strand
TTGAAATTCGAAATTTTAGAAATCAGCAGGGAATAATGGCTTCAATTTTTTCTCGTATCGTTTCTGGTGAAATACCCTGTTATAAGGTTGCTGAGACCGAGGATTTTCTTGCATTTTTAGACATTAATCCAAATTCAAAAGGTCATACCCTATGTATACCAAAAAAGGAAGTCGATAAGATCTTCGATTTGGATGAAGCAACATATCAGGGCTTAATGCTATTTTCAAGACGGGTTGCCAGGGCTATTGAAAAAACGGTGAGTTGTGAGCGTGTCGGTATGCTGGTTATCGGGCTTGAGGTTCCCCATGTTCATGTGCATCTTGTCCCTTTGAATTCCATGGATGATGCCAGGTTTACAACGAAAACAAGTCTAAAGGATCAGGAATTCATCGAAATTGCAGGAGCCATTGCCGATAATCTAGACTAAGCGAAGCGTAATCTGCATGGTTGTTCCAACTCCGGCTTCCGTTCGCAATACTTTAATCCTCCCTTTGTGATAGTCCTCAATAATTCGTTTAGATAGAGACAGGCCAAGTCCCCAACCTCTTTGCTTGGTGGTAAAGCCGGGATCAAATATTGACTTGTGAAGATTACGAGCTATGCCTTTTCCGGAATCAATAACATCGATGTTAACCAGTTTATCGGAGGAGGAGATCTCAATTCTCAACCGACCTTTGCCTTTCATGGCATCTATACCGTTTTTTACGAGGTTTTCAATTGTCCAGCTATAGAGTTGTTCATTAAGGTTAACGTAAAGTTCTTCAACCTGACTGCTAAACTCAAATTCGATTAATTTGGAAGAGCGGGATTTTAAATATTCGAATGTTTCTTTCGTTGCTTCAACGATATTTGTTTTTTCCAACTTCGGAACTGAGCCGATCTTACTAAATCGATCAGTAATGACATGTAACCGATTGATGTCTTTTTCGATTTCCTGAATGTGATCTGGATTTACAGCTTCGGCCTTTAGTATCTCTGTCCAGCCAACAAGAGATGACAATGGTGTGCCTATTTGGTGAGCGGTTTCTTTCGCCATACCACTCCATAATTTGTTCTGGGTGGCGATCTTCGAGCTGCGATAAAAGAAGTAAACAACTGCAGCAAAAAGAAAAATTATCAGGAGCAACGCCAGCGGGTAATATTTAAGCTTATTCAATAAAGGAGAATTCCCATAGTATATCATGTTTTTCACATCGCCATACTTCACTTCAATAGGTGTATTCTCACCGCTGATACGCTGGATGAGCCTTTGGAGTTTGAGGGAGTCTGCAACAACCTCCTCGGGAACGTTCTTATGGCTCAGGACTTTTCCATCTTCGTCGGTCAAAACCATGGGCGTGGTGGAATTACTTTGCATGACCTTCAGCGGAAGTTCACCTATATCCTCGTTAAGGTTATTAACATCATTTATCTCCTTGTGCGCAAAAGACCAGATCTGCATCTTGGTGCGTTCCTCGGCTTTGAAATTTTGAAAAAATACGTAAGTGTTCCAGAGGATCAGGCTAATGATTATGAATGAGGCCAGAATGATAACCCACCTGATTAAATTTCTATTGCTGGATACGGTCATTGGCAGCTGATTACGATTCTAAATATAATGGAATTATGTTAATATTATTGTCCGGGTTGTTAGTAATTCGGTTTTTTGTTGAGGCTGTGATTGGTTAAATTTACCCAAAAGAAAAAAGCATGATTTCCTATGATCCCAAGGAACTTTCGGTTCCCGAATTGCATCAGCTTCTATTAAGCACAATTGCCCCTCGACCAATAGCTTTCGCCAGTACCTTGGATGAGGCAGGAAATCCAAACCTGTCTCCGTTCAGTTTCTTTAATGTATTCAGTGCAAATCCTCCGGTGTTGATCTTTTCACCTGCAAGAAGAGTGCGAAATAATACAACTAAACATACCCTGGAAAATGTCAGGGCAACCCGGGAGGTTGTCATTAACGTGGTTACATATGATATGGTTCACCAGACTTCGTTAAGCAGCAGTGAATATCCTGAGGACGTTAATGAATTTGAAAAAGCTGGATTTACCATGTTTGCCTCAGAGGCGGTAAGTCCGTTTCGCGTTGCTGAATCTCCGGTTCAATTCGAATGCAAGGTAAATGAAATCATTGAGCTCGGCCAGGAAGGCGGTGCCGGAAATCTGGTGATTTGCGAAGTCATCAGGTTTCACATAACGCATGAAATGATCCTTGATGATGGCAGGATCAATCAGGAACGATTAGACCTGGTGGCCCGGGCAGGAGGCAATTATTACAGCAGGGCCAACCGCGGATTTTTCGAGGTTCCCAAGCCAACAAGAAAACTTGGAATAGGTGTAGATGCCTTGCCCGAATTCGTAAGAAATAGCATGATCCTGACAGGGAATGACCTCGGGATGCTTGCCAATGTTGAATCGTTGCCAGATCAATCGGAAGTTGATACCTTTGTAGAAGAAACAAGTGAAAGGTATCCGAACATTAAGGAGATGTCTCATCGGGACAAGCATAAGATCGCTCAGAATTATCTCAGCTATGGAGACCTGAAAAGCGCATGGAAATTATTATTAAGTTAAAAGTGTAAACGAATGGAAATTCAAGGAAGAATTAAACTGATAAATGAAACAAAGGAATATGGTTCCAACGGCTTTAAGAAGCGTGAATTGGTTCTGACCACAGAAGAACAATACCCACAACATGTATTGGTGGAATTTGTTCAGGACAAGACCGATTTACTCGATCGCTTTGAAGTGGGCCAGGAAGTTAAAATAAGTATCAATATAAGAGGTCGTGAATGGGTAAGTCCCCAGGGTGAGACAAAATATTTTAATTCAATTCAGGGATGGCGAATTGAAGCACTGGAAGCATCCGAAGAAGGCGTGCCACCGATACCGCCGATGGATGCTTTTGAGCCGGCTAAAGAACTCAAGGAGGAAGATTACGATGACCTTCCCTTTTAAACGAAAGAATGAAGCAGATAAAACCCGGCCAATTGGCCGGGTTTTTTTATACAAAAAGTCCTGATGCAAGCAACAGGACTTCATACTGTGGTTTTAGGTTTAAAGACCCTTGTCAACAAACTCAAAAAAAGCAATGATGAACAAATTTACTTAACAAAGGTCAACTCAAATATCACCAAATTTTGCTTATTTTCAAAGTAATTTATAAGTTTATTAGGGATGTGTCCCGATGAATGGTTGTGATTTTTCTTGATCAAAATATCGAGTTTCCTGAGCTGTCAATGACCACAAAGGAAGGTCTCCTTGCTATAGGGGGTGACCTATCTGTAGAACGGCTTTTACTTGCCTATAAAAGTGGTATTTTCCCATGGTTTGAGCTTAACGAACCCATTTTATGGTGGTCACCAGATCCTCGATTTGTGTTGTTTCCAGAGGAATTGATAGTTTCTAAAAGTATGAGAAAGCTCCTAAGAGACAAAGCATTCGAAGTTACCTTTGACAAGTGCTGTGACCTGGTGATACAGGCCTGCGCCAGTATTGAACGTTCGGGCCAGCGTAGTAGCTGGATCACGGCTTCCATGATACAAGCCTATCTGAAATTACACAATATGGGATATGTGAAATCTGTAGAGGTTTGGGTAAACAATGACCTTGTAGGTGGGCTTTATGGCGTTGATCTCGGGAATGGTGTTTTTTGCGGTGAAAGTATGTTCTCGAAGGTCAGCAATGCCAGTAAATATGGGTTTATTTCTCTTATCGAGGAATCAAAATATAAACTAATTGATTGCCAGGTGTATACAAGCCATATGGAAAGCATGGGGGCCAGGTCCATCCCAAGGGACGAATTTCTCAATTATTTAAAGGTTTAATTAGCGTGATTTTTACAGGAAAAAATCGGATATTAGTATAAAGATTAGTCGAAATGCTCACCTTAGAAGATTTTAATAAGCATACCGATAAAGACAGCTTTATGGAGATCCTGCAACAAAAAGTTCCGGAACACAGGCTCAATGATATTCTTCATATTGTTAGATATGAAAAAGCACTCCTGGATCTTCAGGCCGAACTTGTGGATCTTCAAAGATGGGTTTCGAAAGAGAAGCGACGCGTTTGCATAATATTCGAAGGCCGCGATGCGGCCGGAAAGGGTGGTGCTATCAGGCGCTTTACCGAACATTTAAACCCGCGATCGATGCGGGTTGTTGCTTTGAATAAGCCAACAGATATTGAAAAAGGGCAATGGTATTTTCGCCGTTATATAAAAGAACTCCCAAATCCGGGAGAGATCGTTTTCTTCGATCGAAGCTGGTATAACAGGGCTGTTGTTGAACCGGTTCTAGGATTCTGTACGCAAGAACAATACAGAAAATTTATGGTGCAGGTTCCGGAATTTGAACATATGCTTTATGAAGATGGAATGGATGTTATCAAATTCTGGTTTTCCATTTCAAAGGACGAACAGGAAAAACGGTTCATTTCGAGACTTCAAAATCCGCTTAAACGATGGAAGTTCAGCCCAGTGGACAAACAAGGGCAGAAAAAATGGGACGATTATACTTATTATAAAGAAGAAATGTTCGGTCGAACACATACCACGTTCAGCCCTTGGATCATCGTGAAAACCAATGAAAAGAAGCAAGCCCGCCTGGAGAGCATGCGCTATGTTTTATCACGCTTCGATTATGAAGGCAAAGGAAGCAATGCGGGTCATCATATATTGCCGGAACCGAATATCGTTCAAAGGTATCACCGTTTAATAAATCAAATCGACTCATGAAGCTTTCGCCAAAGGAACAAAAGAGATTGAATTCCAAGTTCGGCATTAAGCAATTCTTGTCTGAACCGGATACCAATGTGAACAAGGTCTTAAGGAACGTGAATTATGAAGCGCGCTTAAAATTGCTTCAGGTGGAGTTGATCCATCTTCAACATTGGGTAGTACAAAATGATAAGAAGATAGTCATCATTTTCGAGGGACGCGATGCAGCTGGAAAAGGAGGCGCTATCAGGCGTGTCACCGAACATCTCAACCCAAGGCAATTCAAGGTAGTGGCCTTTCCGAAACCGACAGAAGAAGAACGTAGTCAATGGTATTTCCAACGCTATGTCAACCAGTTGCCCAGGAAAGGACAGATCGTCTTTTTCGATAGAAGTTATTACAACAGGGCGGTTGTTGAACCGGTTAATGGCTTTTGTACAGACGACGAATATCACATCTTTATGGACCAGGTGAATGATTTTGAAAGGATGATCATTCAGTCAGGTATTCAATTGCTCAAATTCTATTTTTCGATTTCTAAGGATGAACAGGAAAAAAGGTTCGAGGATATCATCAATAGTCCGGTTAAGAAATGGAAATACAGTGCAGTTGATGCCAGGGCGCTGGAACTCTGGGATTCCTATACAGACTATAAGATGAGGATGTTCGAAAAGACCGATACCGAAATAGCGCCATGGGCCATCATAAAAGCAAATAGGAAAAGCAAAGCCAGGATAGAAGTAATCAAGCGAATTCTCGATGTGGTACCATACACGCCAAAAGACATAGCAGGTATCGACTATATCGTTGAGAAAGAAAAAGAAGCTAAATAGCAGATGAGGTAAATAATTAAAAGATAAAAAAACCGATAATTCAGAAAGAAGATCTAAGAAACTTCATTATACCTGAAACATTTAAATTCATGATCATTAACCATCCCCGTGGCCTGCATATGGGCATAGACCACAGTGGTTCCAACAAACTTGAATCCCCTTTTCTTCAAGTCCTTACTTATTTCATCACTTAAAGGGGTATTCGCAGGGATTTCCTCCGGAGATTTGAATTTGTTCTTTATGGGTTTACCCCCAGTAAATCCCCAAATGTACTTGCTGAAACTGCCAAACTCTTCCTGGATCTTCATGAAGCAGTGCGCATTGGAAATGGTTGCATTGATCTTTAATCTATTTCGAATAATACCAGCGTCATCCAGTAATGCATCGATCTTGGTCTGCCCGTATGCTGTAATCTTTTTATAGTCGAAATTGTCAAATGCCTTTCTGAAATTTTCTCTTTTCCTGAGAATGGTGATCCAGCTCAGTCCTGCCTGAAAGGTTTCCAGGATCAGAAACTCAAATAAGGTATCGTCATCATAGACGGGTACTCCCCATTCTTCATCATGATAGGCTTCATAGAGCGGATCTCCAAGACACCATGCACATTTATGTTTCATAAAAAGTGAATTGCAAGGGTATAAAGATAAGGACTCTTAAAGGACGATACCAGTCAATAAAATGAAAATAAGATTAGCGTCTTTTTCCTCTAAAAAAGAAAGTAATTGTACCAAGCTGACTTGGTTTAGTTGGATCTGAATTGAATTTTGCGGCTTTGGCATATTCAAGGGCATGATCAAGCAAACATCCGTTCTGAGAAGTGGACGAATTGTTATAGGATGCTTCCGTAACCTGACCCTTTGCATTGACTTGAATGGAGATCACCATTTTTCCTCCTTCTTCACAGAGATATATAGGCGGTGGCATGTAGATATCTGTTCTACCAACTAATGAATAGCTAACGGTGCTGTTCTTTCGATTTCCGTCGGCATCCGATGGTAAAATTCCTCCTTCATTTCCAGAACGCTTTTCAATAAGCTCATTGATCTTTTCATAGGAGGACAAATTTTCTTCACTGTTGGCATCATCTCCTGTTTTATCGGAATTTAATTCTCTTAAAGGTCTGTCCGTAACATTGCGATTTCTTATCCGATCCAGTGTATTTTTGAAATCGGTATCATCGTTTTCATCAAATTCACGAGATTGATCAAAGGCCTTGTTCGTGGTTTTTAAGGCTTCAAAACTTTCGAGGATTTCGGCCAGTTCTTCAACTTCAGGCTCCAATTCGTCCTCCGGGATGATCTCATAGAAGGTTTCGGCGATCAATTGATTCTTCTTTTTCAGATGAATGTTGAACCCCATGAGCACTACTAAAGATGATACCATAATGGTGATTATCAGTGCTTTATGTGAATGTCCCAAGGATGTCATATCCAATTATATACGAACTGTTTGTAAATATGGTTCATTTTAAAATTACAAGATAAAATGAAGATCTGGTATACAAAACTCAAAAATCCGGTGTAACGGTATGCAAATGCTATTCCGAATTTAATTGTTGGAGGAATTCATCGATGGTCTTGGCATTTTCAAGACGATACTCGCCAATTGCAGTTCGTTGAAGGGATTTTAAATGTGCACCCGAATCAAGTGCTTTGCCAAAATCATGGACCAGGGAACGAATATATGTTCCTTTGCTACAATTCACTTCGAATATACACTCATCCCCGTTTCTTCCGGTGATCAGGAATCGATTTATGCTAACAGACCTTGGTTCGATCTCGGTGTGCTTGCCTTTTCTGGCATATTCGTAAAGTCGTTTCCCATCTTTCTTAACTGCAGAAAAGATCGGTGGGAGCTGTTTGATATCACCCTGGAATTGTTTTAAGGTATTCTCAATCAATTCATCCGTAATATGATCGGTCGGGAAGCGTTGGTCTATTTCCGTTTCCTTGTCGTATGATGGCGTGGTACTGCCCAATTCCAGGACGCCCGTATAAGCCTTGTCAAGGCCCTGATATGAATCGATCTTCTTAGTCATTTTACCGGTACAAATGATTAACAATCCGGTAGCAAGTGGATCCAGTGTACCCGCATGACCGACCTTAAGCTTTTTGATACCAAATTTGTGGCAAATAGCCCATCTGAGTTTATTCACCACCTGAAAGGAACTCCATTCCAGTGGTTTATCGATCAAAAGCAATTGGCCTTCCAGGAAATCGGTTACAGTTTTCATTTTATCCACGTGATGCCAGATATATGGCCAATAAACCGATGATGAGACAATAGATCGAGAAATAGGTGAGTTTGCTTTTCCTGACCAGGGAAATCATCCAGGTACAGGCGATCAAGCCCGCGATAAATGCCGAAATAAATCCGGCTGATACAATTACAAAACTTTCACTATCGTAAGTGAGCTCTCCGCTTATGATATCTTTGGCGATCTTGCCGAAGATCAATGGAACAACCATCAAAAAGGAAAACCGGGCTGCGCGTGATTTGTCATTTCCAAGCAATACCGAAGTTGAAATGGTAGCCCCCGATCGTGATACTCCTGGAAGCATGGCAATGGCCTGGGCAATTCCTATAACAAATGCATTGCTAAAAGATACTTTCTTGTTCGTGCTCCTCGCACGATCTGCCAGATAAAGCAGAAGAGCAGTCAAAATTAGCATGAAGCCCACCAATTTTATATTCCCGCCAAACAGTGCCGCCAATTCTGTCTCATAGGTATAACCGATAACGGCAGCAGGAACCATGGATACGACGATCTTTGATATGAATTTGGTGTCTTCATCCCATCTGAAGGCGAATAAGGCTTTGAATAAATCAAATACGTCCTTTCTAAAAACAACTATTGTACTTAATGCTGTAGCAAAATGCAAAACCACAGTAAATAGCAGGCTTTCTTCGGGAAGCGACTGATCGCCCAAAAGTGCCTTGCCCAATTCAAGATGCCCACTTGAAGAAACCGGTAAGAATTCGGTTAAGCCCTGTACAATTCCCAATAAAACAGCATCGAGTATATCCACCTGGTAAAAATATCAAAATACCGGCATCGGCCAATCGTAATCTATTTTTATTTGGATTTGGAAGGTTTGTTGGGGTCCAATAAGATGGCATAGATCTGTAGAGCAAAGCCTATCAATACCAGTGTTGGAGCCAGACGGATCCTCCTGAAATTGAAGATTTCAGGATTGAAAACATCCGGATCATCGCTCCCGCCACCGGACATCAGTATAAATCCTATTGCGATAAACCCAAGTCCGATGAACATCCATTTATAATTCTTCCGACCGAAGACAAAATCATCTTTTGCTGCTTCTTTCCGCTTTTTTTCTCCCAAAGCTAATTGTATTTAAATTCAGAATACAAGACCTGTCCATCCACTTCAAGCTGTGAAATATACTTCGAAGTTACACTGCCGCCCAGGATCTTGGCTAAATGCAAAGTAACGGGTTTATTCAATACTTTCATGTTGGAAGTGCTCAATAATACAATTTTTCCGTTTTCAGATTCAAGAATCGCTGTGTGGCGAAATAGGTGCTCAACCAGGAAATAAAAATCCCAATTAAGAAGATCAATCCAAAAAGTGCAATGAGCATGATCGGATTATTCAAAAGCTCAAGCTCCGGAAAGGTATCATTCACATATAAAAGCACAACAGCCATTCCAACCATGGCCAAAAGCGAACCTATCATACCCAACCTGACGCTTTTCCATACAAAAGGCCTGCGGATAAACCGTTTTGTGGCACCAACCATCTGCATGGTTTTGATGATAAAACGCTTGGAATATACCGCCAGGCGAATCGAACTGTTGATGAGCAATACCGCAATGACAGTGAAAATAACACTGATGATAAGCACCCATAAACTTATGCGTTTTACATTGCTATTCATCACAGCAACCAGGTCCTTATCATAACGTACATCGTCGACAAACGATTTGGTAATGGTGGCATTTGCAATTTCATCCAGCTTCTCTTCATTGACGAAATCGGCCTTCACATTCACCTCTATTGAATTCTGCAATGGATTATAACCAACATCATCCAGGAAATCATCACCGTATTCCGATTTCATAAAATCTGCGGCTTCCTCCTTAGACACATAGGTTGTCTCTTTTATAAAACTGGATAAGGACAAACTTTTTTGAAGTTGAGCGATCTCTACCGGTTTGGCATTGTCCTTCAGGTAGATGGTCATGACCACGCGTTCCTTAAAATTATCTGAAATGGTCTTGGCATTTAAGACCAGCATGCCCAGAACACCCAATAAAAAAAGTACTAAGGCAATACTCAGAACCACTGAAAAATAGGAGGAGATCAGGCGGCGTTTTTGATGTTTTTCAAAGGAAGAACTCATTATGGTCAAGTTGATGTTGTAAAAATAAAAAAGTAAATTTATTATCTCTATATAAACTCGCACTTATGAAAATTGTTGTCGTTGGCGCCGGAGGGGTTGGTGGTTATTTCGGTGGAAAACTGGCCCAATCGGGAAACGATGTTACCTTTTTGGTGAGAGGAGCTCATTTAGATGCCATAAGGAACAACGGTCTGACGGTAAAAAGCATGAAAGGCGATTTTCACGTAAGTCCTGATGCAACGGACGCTGTTGATGATATCCATAAACCAGATCTAATCATAATTGCTGTTAAATCCTGGCAACTTGAAGATGTAGCTCAACAGATCAAACCCATAATTGGGACCAACACGATGGTATTGCCTCTTCAGAATGGTGCTGACAATACAGAGCGCCTCATGGGGATACTTAAGCCCGAATCCGTCCTGGCGGGATTGTGCAGAATTGTTAGCAAGATCGAAGCTCCCGGCATAATCGATCATTTTGCTTTTGAAGAGCCCGAGATCATTTTTGGTGAGAACGATAACTCAATCACCGACCGGCTTAAAGAACTTTATAAAACGTTTGCTGAAGCGAGGATCGAAAGCCGAATTTCAGACCATATTCATCTCGAGATATGGAAGAAGTTTCTCTTCATTACAACCATAAGCGGGATAGGAGCCTTAACACGGGCAGTATTTGGTGAGATGCGAAAAGATGAGAATTTAAGAAATATCATGTACCAAACCGCCAATGAGATCGTCGTGATTGCCAATGCCAAGAATATAGCCCTCACCAATCAGGACATTGAAAAAACCTTTGCCGCGATCGATAAAACGATCTACGACACTACGGCTTCCATGCAGCGGGATATCATGGAAGGCAAACCGAGTGAATTGGACAATTTCAACGGGTACATTGTTCGTATGGGTAAACAATTACATATTCTTACTCCTGCCAATGCATTCATTTATCATTGTTTGTTACCACAAGAGAAAAAGGCGAGAGGGTTAACTTGAAGCTTTCGTATCCCGGCTAATCATAAAAACACCAAGAATTACAAGAACACAGCTCAGAATCTTTATCATATTGATGTCCTTTGAGTACTTATCACTATTCATAATGGCACTATAGGCTGCCACCATTATGAAACTTACGGCAGGTTGAAGATATACATAGCTTCCACTAACAATGGGCGGCACATGCTTTAAGGCGAAAATATTGAACAGGTAGGCCAGGAAAGTCGTACCGATAATAACATAGGCCACGCTCAAATACGTGTTTGTTGTAAAACTGCTGAAGTCGGTTTCAATAAATTGCGGATACCCAATTGGTGCCACGAATAAAAATCCAAAAAGGAATACCCAGCTAATTATGGTTATTGGACTGTATCGCTTCATCAATGGTTTTACGATCACCAGATAAAGGCCATAGGAGCATGCATTCAAAAAGACGAAGAGATTGCCAAGCATGGAAGTAGTTCCCGATGCATCCTTTCCATACCAAACCAAAAGCACAGCTCCAATGCCGCCCAATGCCAATCCGTATATCTTCGTCCGGGTGATCTTTTCCTTCAAAATGATGGCACTGAAAATGAGCACCAGGACCGGGATTGCCGTAATGATGATCGAAGCGTCGATTGGAGAGGTCATGTTCAGCCCGTTGAAGAAGAGGAGTTGATTCATCGCCACACCCAGCAGGCCACAAAGGACCAGGATCCACATATCAGACCTGGCTACTTTTTCCCGGATAAAGAATCGAATGCCCCAGAAGATGAAAATTGCGCCAACTACTCTGAGAAAAACAAATGCCGAAGGGCCGATTTTATGAGGCATCACATCCTTGGCAATGATGTAATTGGCACCATAGATCATATTGGCGCCAAGCAATGCCAAATGGGCTTTTAAATAATTATTTTTCAAAAAGGATTAATTAAGAATGGCATTTGATATCTTCAAAAGTAAAGGTTTTTTCGTTCATCCAAGAAACCGTAAATTTGTCGCTTCACAATGAAGTATCATTTCAATGAAATAGAGGCCAAATGGCAAAAATTCTGGGCAGAAAACCAGACTTTTAAAGCTGAGAACGGTTCATTAAAACCCAAATATTACGTTCTGGATATGTTCCCATATCCAAGTGGAGCAGGCCTGCATGTTGGACACCCACTGGGGTATATAGCTTCAGATATTTATGCCCGATATAAAAGGCATAAGGGTTTCAACGTGCTGCATCCTCAAGGTTATGACAGTTTTGGTCTCCCCGCCGAACAATATGCCATCCAAACAGGGCAGCATCCGGCGGTCACCACAGAGGAAAATATAAAAACATACCGCAGGCAATTGGACCAGATCGGGTTTTCATTTGATTGGTCGAGGGAAGTGCGAACGAGTGACCCGGCTTATTATAAATGGACGCAATGGGTCTTTATCCAGTTGTTTAATTCGTGGTACGATAAGGATTCAGACAAAGCCGAAGAAATAGATAACCTTGTTGGACGCTTTAATGCTGAAGGCAATGCCGCATTGAATGCAGTATGTGATGAAGATGTTGAACTGTTTACAGCGGAAGAATGGCAGGCTTTTTCAGATGAGGAAAAGCAACGGATCTTGCTCAAATACCGGCTTACATATTTGGCCGAAGCAGAAGTGAACTGGTGCCCGGCCTTGGGAACGGTACTCGCCAATGATGAAATTGTAAATGGCGTTTCGGAGCGTGGAGGCCATCCGGTTGTCCGTAAAAAGATGACACAATGGATCATGCGTATTTCGGCCTATGCCGAACGCCTCCTAAAAGGCTTAGACACCATTGACTGGAGCGATTCCCTGAAGGAAAGCCAGAGGAACTGGATTGGCCGATCTGAAGGCGCCAGCGTGACATTTGATATTAAAGGACACGATGATAAAATAGAGGTCTTTACAACCAGGCCCGACACCATTTTCGGA
>CAJIBQ010000272.1_pt1 | contig 12891 bp, 8 predicted proteins | sample 9199391 | NCBI WGS metagenome assembly CAJIBQ01 (sample SAMEA7708309, study PRJEB35096) | sediment metagenome | biome: marine neritic benthic zone biome [ENVO:01000025]; feature: sediment [ENVO:00002007]; material: shallow marine sediment [ENVO:03000034] sea grass bed [ENVO_01000059] ... | reverse complement strand
GTTTAATAGCGTCCAGTGCATTACTCGTGATATTATGATGGGATAACATTACCCCTTTTGGCTTTCCGGTTGTTCCGGAGGTGTAAATGATGGTTGCAAGATCAGATGGCTTCACATTAGCTTTCCTTGCTTCAACTTCATTTTGGGTCGAATCATCTTGACCCAATTTGAACAATTCCGAATAATGTTTACAGTCGTCTATATGATCGAACGAATACACTTCTTTCAAAGTGGTTCTAGCCTGAACCCTTCGCACCTTTTCAAGTACTTCTTCATCCGATACAAAACAAAACTCAGATTCACTATGATTCAGCACATATTCATAATCTTCGGCACTGATGGTTGGATAGATGGGAATGCTTTGAGCACCTACTTGCAAAATGCCAATATCCATAATGTTCCATTCGGTACGGTTTGTTGATGAAATAACCGCGATCTTATCATTCTTTTGAACCCCCATTTTTAAGAGGGCCCTGCTCACGGCATTGGCTTTATCGATATATTCCTGAGAAGAAGTGGCAACCCAATCGCCATTCTTTTTCGTTACAAGGGCAGCATCGAGATTATGAACTTCGAGTTGATAATAAGGAAAATCAAATAGTCTTGTGATCTCGGTCATTAGTCAGTTTTCATTAAGAAGCAATGCAAAGTATGAAAATTATAGCGGTTATCAAATTTGCAGTTTCGCAACACGGACACTTACTTATCGCTTCACTATTTTAAAAGAGCTTGTCCCATCCGGGGTAGAAATTTTCAGGAGATAGACTCCTCTGGAATAACCGGAAAAATCTATTTTGATATCGCCTTGATTCCCTTCAGAATAAAACATCTTTTGGCCTAGTATGGAGAATACGGTAACTGTGTAGTCGGAATATTTGTATTAAATCCTTAAATCATCAGCTACCGGATTCGGATAAATCTTGAACCCATCCAATTGGAATTCATCCGTACTCAAATTCTGTTCCAATACCTTCAGTTGGAGATCATCGAAATAAAAACCGTCTTCTCTTACGCTGATATCGCTTATTATTTTAAAGCGAATTAGAATCGTGTCTCCCAGATAATCACTAAGGTTGATGGACTCTAAAACCCAATTCGATTGAAAGCCATCGTAAACAGGTTCTCCAGCTGCCCCGATCTGGTTTGAACTGCCATCGGAAGTATATTTGCCACATTGTGGAATCCAGCTCAAGCCATTATTTGTTGAAACTTCAACCTGAACATAATCGAAGTTATCCTCTATTTCCCATTTCGCCTGAAATTCAAGATAGGCTGCAATGGCATTGCTCAGGTCTATACCACTCGTCAGTGCTATGATAGAATTGGTATTATTGGAATAATTGGAATTGGGGGAATCTGTAATGGAAGTCGTTGCTGAAGTGAATTCTTCATTGGTGGTTGTCCATGCTGAGGCATTCCAATTGCTCGTGTTATTAGCAGGTTCATCCAAACTCAGCAAAGGTTGTCCAAAGACCCTAATTACACTTAAACTGCTATCATAACTCCCATTATTTATTACCAGTTCATATTCTATAAGATCGCCATCGGCAATACCCGGATCTAAACCGAGATTGATCGAACCGTTTACAAGCTGTGCATAGTTTAATCCATTATGTGAATTCGGAGCCCCTACAGATAAAATATTAGACGAGATCGGGTTAATACTCACTGAAAAATTTGCCGGATCAACAAGACCGAGTCTCTGAACGGTGTAATCAGCGCTGGTATTTTCATTCTGAATAAAAACCGCCGATGCATTTTCTATGGTGGCGTAATTGTTCACCATTTTAGCGGCAGTCAGGTTGGTATACATCATCTCCTTGCAAATACCTACTATACTCGATTGAGCGGGCCAAAAACTGGTTCCGATCTCAGGCGTCATGGCAAATATTTTCGAATGAGTGCCTACCGTTCCATACATGAAATCGTCGCTATCACCAGAGAAAGGGAAATCACTGAGTGCATTGTATCCATTTTGTGATACCAGCTCGGCTGTAAAGGCCTGATAAAGGGCATCATCTGGTGTTGGCACATCGGCATATCCAAATGGATAATATAACAGCTCACCAAACGTATGATTGTTCAAGGCCAAAACAAAATCATGTTGTTCCACAAACCACTTGATGGCCTGGTTTTCTACTTCGGAAAAGGGCCCGGTACCATGATAGGTGGACGAATTCGGATTTGATGATGATCCCGGGCCTCCCCAGGTGTTGTTCGCAGGGTTTCCATTGATATGGTAGTCGTAATTCCTGTTGTTGTCAGCCCCACTACTGTTCTTTCGGTTTTTTCTCCATAGTCCGCCACCTGTAGGATCGGTGAGTTCGTTATAGAGGTATCCATCCGGATTGACCACCGGCACAAAATACAATTCAGTATTGTTTACAATGGATTGGATCTCAGGATCCGAATCGTAATTCTCTAACAGATACCACATAAAATACAGCAATTGGGAAAGACTTATGGGTTCTCGTGCGTGGTGGATTGCAGTATATAGCACTTCCGGTTCTGTTTCGTCTGTATTGGGATTATCACTGATCTTAACCCATTGGATCTTATTTCCTCCAATTGGTGGGGTTGTTCCTGCATTCGGCGTACCTTCGGTGGTGAAATTGCTGATATCGGCCTTCAGTGTGATCAGGTTCGGGTATAGGTTAGCCATGTCGTCCAACTCCTGTAATACCTGTGAATACGTATAAAATCCACCATAGGAATTTGCAGGCCAGACGTTAAAATTTGTCGGTGTTTGATAATCGGAATTTCCATTGAGGCAGGTTGCGTTTCTCGAGTTTGAAACCGACCGATAATCTGTATGTCCCGGATCATTTTGATTCTTATAAAATGCCTTTATATCAGGTTTTATAAGTTCCACTTCATAACCAAGAGATTCGATTGAAGCGATCTCGGTTTCGGAAAAATCAGATTCAAAAAAATGATTGTACTTATGAATACCGTGATCCAGGGGAAACCCAGCTTCCAGGAGTTGTTGAAATTCGTCCGGACTGGTGTAATGGATCTTTACACGATGGTAGGTCTGGGCTTTAACCTGGCCCCAGAAATTAATGCAAACCAAGCACAAAACTGTGGTAATAAACCTCCTCATTTTCGGCTATTTTCTGCTAAAGATAATGAATTTTAAGGCTTGTGTTTCACAAGCCATTTCCTTGCATTTAGGAAGGCTTGAAGCCAGGGAGATACTTCATCATTGCGGCCTTCGGGATAATGGGCCCAATTCCATTGGAAGGTTGAACGCTCAATATGCGGCATGGTTACCAAATGCCTTCCAGTAACATCGCATATCATTGCAGCATTAAAATCTGAACCGTTAGGACTTGATGGGTAACCCTCATAACCATATTTGGCCACGATGTTATAACGGTTTTCACCATAAGGCATTGCAAATTTTCCTTCTCCATTAGAGATCCAGACCCCTAGTGTACATCCTGCAAGACCCGTGAGCATAACCGACTTATTCTCAGGAATAACAACAGAGGTGAAGGCGCTTTCATGCTTGCCTGAATCGTTGTAAGTCATACGCCCGTGTTCTTCATGATCCGGGTGGATCAGGTCGAGCTCCATAAATAACTGGCACCCGTTGCAAATTCCAATGGAGAGGGTATCATCCCGATCAAAAAATCGCTTAAGGGCGTTATTGGCCTTTTCATTGTATTTAAATACACCTGCCCATCCTTTGGCTGAGCCGAGCACGTCCGAATTGGAGAATCCGCCAACAGCACCAAGGAATTGGATTTCATCCAGGGTCTCACGCCCACTGATCAGATCGGTCATGTGAACATCTTTAACATCAAATCCAGCCAGGTACATGGCGTTGGCCAGTTCACGTTCACTATTGCTTCCTTTTTCCCGCAGTACTGCAGCTTTAGGACGGTAGCCATTCGGAAGTTCGGGGAATCTCCCATTGAAATTATCCGGGAAGATATATTTAAGCGGTTGCTTTTTATAATTCTCGTATCTCGCCTCCGGCAGATCAGAGGCTGTTTGATGCTTATCAAGAAGGTAGGAGGTCTTATACCACATATCGCGTAATCTTGAGACCGTCAATGTGAATACCTCCTGACCATTAATAATGCTTAGGACGTCATTAGAGGAAGGTACCCCAATTTTAATGGCTTTTATCCCAAGTCTTAAGAACTCGTCCGCGATGCCTTCATTTGTTGCCTGGATCACGACACCGCAATTCTCAGAAAACAATAATTTGACGGAATCGGATTCACCAAGTTCAGTGAGGTCCAATTCTGCCCCGAGTTCAACTTCAGAGAAGCACATTTCTAAAAGTGTGGTTATCAAACCACCTGAAGCTACATCATGGCCTGCAACTATAGTATTGTTTCGGATGAGTTCCTGTAATCCATTAAATACGCGTTTTACATATCCAGCATCCCGTACAGATGGGGCATTTTCACCAATACCATTAAGTACTTGAGCAAATGAACTGCCGCCTAATTTAAAGTCATCATTGGACCAATTTATATAGTAAATAGCGCCACCTGAACGCTTCAATACGGGTTCTATCACATTCGTAATATCATCGCAATGGGCCGCTGCCGAAATGATCACAGTTCCAGGGGACAGGACCTGACCGTCCGGGTATTTTTGTTTCATGGAAAGGGAATCTTTTCCCGTAGGTACATTGATCCCCAAATCGATGGTAAATTCTGAAACCGCTTCTACAGCTTGGTACAACCTTGCATCTTCTCCTTTATTTTTACAAGGCCACATCCAGTTCGCCGAAAGCGATATGGCTTGTAAACCACCTTTTAGCGGAGCCCATACAATGTTAGTCAAGGCTTCGGTAATGCTGTTTCTGCTTCCGACCACAGGATCTATCAATCCGGATATAGGGGAGTGGCCAATGGAAGTTGCAATGCCATCGGGATTCTTATAATCAAATGCCATCACACCAACATTATTTAAGGGCAGCTGCAACGCCCCGGCACATTGTTGTTTGGCTACTTTCCCACCCACACAACGATCAACCTTATTTGTTAACCAATCCTTGCAGGCTACTGCTTCCAGTTGAAGGACTTGGTCAAGATAGTCCATGAAGCGATCTGTATCATAAATCAGCGGGGAAAAATCAGCTTCAATCACTTCGTCCTGCATAATGGTCTTCGGAGAACTCCCAAACATATCCTCCAACTCCAGATCCATGGGTTTCCTGCCGTTGCTAAATGACCTGAATGTAAATCGTTTATCACCGGTCACTTCACCAACGGTATAAATTGGTGAACGTTCACGTTCCGAAATTCGGTTCAACAGCTCAAAATGTTCTTTGGCGATCACCAGACCCATACGCTCCTGTGATTCATTTCCTATGATCTCCTTATCCGATAAGGTTGGGTCGCCAATAGGCAAATTATCCAAATTAATAGCTCCGCCTGATTCTTCGACCAGTTCCGATAAACAGTTGAGATGTCCGCCGGCACCATGATCATGGATGGAAACCACAAAGTTCTCTTCACTTTCGATCATGCCTCGAATAGCGTTTGCTGCGCGCTTCTGCATTTCCGGGTTTGACCGCTGAACAGCATTCAATTCAATCCCGGTTGAGAATTCGCCGGTGTCTGCTGAGGATACAGCGGCACCGCCCATTCCAATTCGGTAATTCTCTCCACCTAGAATAACGATCTGGTCGCCTGTTTTTGGTTTATCCTTCTGAGCCTGATCTGCTTTTCCATAACCTATTCCACCGGCAAGCATAATGACCTTGTCATAACCCAATTTCCGTTGCTGCTCTCCATGTTCGAAGGTTAGAACGGATCCGCATATCAGGGGTTGTCCAAATTTGTTCCCGAAATCCGAGGCACCGTTGGAAGCTTTAATCAGAATATCCAAGGGTGTTTGATATAACCATTGCCTTTCAGACATGCCATCTTCCCAAGGCCTTCCTTCCTCGAGCCTGGAATATGCTGTCATATACACAGCTGTTCCAGCCAAAGGAATTGCTCCTTTTCCGCCCGCGAGCCGATCTCTAATTTCACCGCCCGATCCGGTTGCCGCGCCGTTAAAAGGTTCAACAGTGGTTGGAAAGTTATGGGTTTCGGCTTTTAATGATATAACCGACTTGAAATCTGAAGTGGTGTAATAATCGGGAATATCGGCCCTCATGGGAGCAAATTGCTCTACGGTTGGACCTTCGATAAAGGCCACATTATCCTTATAAGCCGAAACAATTGAATTCGGGTTTTCCCTGGACGTTTTCTTTATAAGCTGAAACAGGGAATGGGGTTTTTCAATACCATTGATAATAAATGTTCCATTGAATATTTTGTGCCTGCAGTGTTCAGAATTGACTTGTGAAAAACCAAATACTTCAGAATCTGTCAGTGGCCTGCCAATCCTTTCCGAAATGCTTTCGAGATAGCTGATCTCCTCCTGATTAAGTGCAAGGCCTTCAGCCTCATTATAAGCTGGGATATCCGTGATCTCACGAATAGGTTCCGGATCAATGTCAATGGTGAAACTAGATTGGTCTAACCCTTCATATTTTTGAGATATCATCGGGTCATAGTCTGAGAAAAACTCTGATACAGCAAGGTATTGCTCTATCCTGATAATGCCCTCAATTCCCATATTCTGGGTAATTTCAACGGCATTTGTACTCCAGGGTGTGACCATAGCTTTTCTTGGGCCAACAAAAAAAGCATCAAGAGATGCTTGTTCCAATTTCGGTTTGTTGCCGAAAAGCCATGTTAATTTTGCAATGGTTTCTCCGGAAAATTCATCCGCAGATTGAACAGCGTAAACCATGCTGTCTGAACTTCCAAAGAAATGAATCATGGGCCTGATCGATGATGCGTTTGAAAAGCACAAATTTAATCGATTTGAGCAGAATTTCCACCTTTTTTATGTCCTTAATTGAAGAGTTATTCACGTTTTAATTCACAATGAAAAATAACTGTTGAGAATTTGTTTTACCGAATTATAATACGACCGTCCAAACAGGTTGAGGTGGACCAGTAAATAGTACAATTGATATATGACAATTCGGTCGTCAAACCCACTTTCCCTGGGATGAATGTCGTGATAAGTATCATAGAAAGATTGTCGAAATCCACCGAAGAGTTTTGACATGGCGATATCCACTTCGGAATGTCCGTAATAAACAGCAGGATCGATTAAATATGGTTAGCCATCAGTACCGATTATAAAATTCCCACTCCAGAGGTCACCATGCAGAAGAGCGGGCTCGATATCAGGCATGAATTGTGAGATTCGATCCATCAGAATATCTTCTGCTGCGAAATCGGACAGTGATAATAGATTGTTGTGTACGGCCAGTTTAAGTTGAGGGAACAAACGCTCCTGCACATAAAACCTTGGCCAATCGGCATGCATTGTATTTCGCTGGGGTAATGAACCAATAAAATTATCGGTCTCAAACCCGAAACTTTCGTTGTTTACCTGGTGCAATTCGGCCAATTTGGCTCCCAGCAGTGTATGATCCCCATCGTTTCCTCTTTTGGTAGGAATGTAACTAAGTAGCAGAAATGCCACATTACCAACAGCATCAGCATCGATGATATCAGGACAAGCGATGGTATCGGTTTTTAAGATCGTTCTCAAACCCCTGGCTTCGGCTTCAAACATCTCCAGTGCTCGTTCCGAAGTATTGATTTTAATAAAAAATTGCTCGCTGTCGCTTTTCAATAAATAGGCTTGGGAGATATCTCCGCCCGAAAGGGCCTTCTCTACCTTAACGGAAAACCCAAGGAGATGCTCGATATGATCTTTAACATTTTGCAGTATCATGACCAAAGACCGAATTAATGTTAGTTACCCCATTTCAATAATTGCCATCTATCGTCGAATTATCTTTTGGGTAAAGTTAAGCTGCTCATTATAAAGCCGGACGATAAAAAGGCCTGCTGGCAGATCGCCGACATATACCGATTGCTGTCCGGGAGCAAGATTGTAACGCTCTACGAGCTGGCCAAGGAGGTCATAAATTTCCATGCTGAGTTGCACAGTTGAATTGACAAAGAGCCGGTCCGATTCAATTGGGTTAGGGTAAATTCGAGGTGTATTCAATGCGAAACCGGGATCCGACAATGTAGATTGCCATACGTCAAGCACATATTGCGGATTATCAATAAATGGATTCCGATTATCCTGATGATTAAAAATGGCTTCATTCCTGTCCATCTCCTTTTGACTAACCGGGTCAAGCACATGCCAGCTGTACAACATGTCCAGAGCCCATTGCTCAAATACTTTATCTGATGAACCGTCCAACATGCTATCGCCGTCCGTATCAAAGGCTTCCCAGCCCGCGATGTCATCCTGATAGCGGGTAGCGATGTAAAAGAAACCGCGAGCGATATCGCCCTTGTACTGGTCTATGGGTTCAAAAACCTCACCGGTAGGACCTGCAATACTACTTGTTCCGCGCTGCGAACCATTTAAGGAGGTGTAACTTACAGATCCAACCTCGCCGTAGGCCAGGTTTCCGCGTTCGGCATTAACTTTTTTATCCGAGGGAATCACATGGAAGGGATCATTAAATATTGGATGTGCCGAATTGTCATCGAACCAACTTCTCGGGAATGAATGCTCCCTATTGAACTTGTCGCATTCGGTCCCACCACCTGTACCATCGTCCTGGTCTACAATAAAGGTAAAGTCACAATCGCTGTACATTTCCCAGACTTTGCCATCTGGTCTAACGTCTGAAGTCTCGTATAAGGCCCATAGCTGACCATAGGTTACACTTATATCGTGAAAGGGTTGACCGTTGCTGTCATCAATGTCATCAATGATCGTTTCCAGAGCAGATTTTAATGTGAAGCCTGTTAGTCCGGTTGCTCCATCGTAATACCCGGGAGGAGCTTGGGCAAGACTAATAACAGGAAGTGCCATAAACAACAGCGTAGCTACTTTCATATTCAATTGTTTTTCTTCTGAAGCTGGGCCATATAAAACCCGTCAAAACCAGATTTGCTGGAGGAAACGGAACGATCTTTAACAAAGATAAATTCTTTTCCCATTTCGGAATCAAGAAATTTTTTGACCTGCTCCTGGTTTTCGGATGGTAAAATTGAACATGTTGCGTAGATAAGCAATCCTCCTGGTTTTACCATTTTACTGTAGTCTGATAAAATCTGCTGTTGGGTACTTTGCACTTGTTTTATGAAATCCGGATCAAGTTTCCATTTGGCATCCGGATTTCGCCTTAAAACACCGAGGCCAGAACAGGGCGCATCAATAAGTAACCGATCTGCCTGACCTGTCAACTTTTTAATCGGCTTGGTTGAATCGATCAACCTGACCGTTATATTATGAACACCATTTCTTTTGGCTCTTTTTTTAAGCTGGTTAAGTTTGGATTGACTCACATCCATGGCTATGATATTCCCCTTATTCCCCATAAGAGCTGCCAGATGTAGTGATTTACCACCTGCTCCTGCACAGGCATCCACGACCTTAAGTCCCGGTTGCACGTCGCAAAATGCAGAAACCAACTGAGATGAAGCATCCTGAACTTCAAACAAGCCGGATTTAAATGCCGAGGTACGGAATACATTTGCTCTTTCCTTTAATTGTATGGCATCGGGGTAATTAACTAAGTCCACCGTATCTATTCCCTCAGAAGCTAATTTCTCCTGTAGGCTTTGTTTGCTTGTCTTTAGCGTGTTTACCCGCAGAACGACGGTAGCTTGATTATTTAGGGTATTGAGCTCCTTTTCCCATTCGGCTTCGCCTAGCTCGGCCGCTCCTAATTCGTCCAGCCAATCCGGAACCGATTCACGTATCTTTCTGGTTTTACGAAGTTCATCAAAGCGTCCCTTAAAACGCCGTACGGGCGTACCTTCAAGGTTTGGCCAATCCGGGAGTTTAATGCCTCGCAGGACGGCCCAAACAGCAAATAAACGCCAAAGATCATTTCGGTCGAATGGTTCATTTACGCGTGCAATTTCGGCATAAAGACGTTTATAACGTACGATCTCATACATCGTTTCTGCGATAAAGCCGCGATCACGACTTCCCCATCTTTTGTCGCGTTTCAATATGGCCTGAACGGCCTTATCGGCATATTCACCTTCATTGAATATCCGATTCAAACCGTCAATTACTGCCAAACAAAGATTTTTATGAAGTCGCATTAGCTGGATTCGTGCTGGCAAAGGTAGGATTAATTGTCAAATGGATTTTTATAGTTAGAAATAAAAAAGAGGCCTCTCGGCCTCTCTATTTTATAGTGTTCTTCTCTTTTAGTTTTTTCGCATTCGCTCTCGCCTTTTTTGTAGCATCTCCAGGATTTTCTGGTTGAATGCGTCCTCGGCCGATTTCAACTGAATAATCTTTTGAGGTGGAATTGCCTTTCCAAGATCTTTAACAAGCTGTTTTTTGGCTGCATGTAATTTATCTTCCACAGCCATAAACTGATCTAGGAGTTGCTGAGCTTCATTATCAGACAGGTTACCGCGACGCATGGCCTGACGAACTTCGCGAAGATCGTTTTGCCGAATGGCGTTGGTCTTGTCCTCAAACTGGTTATAGATCGGCCAAAATAGCTGTGCTTCATCCGGTGTAAGATTTAAACGCTCAGTTATAAATGCAACCTTTTGGGCCTTGATACGTTCTTGCATTTCCTTGCCACCCGGTTGGGCCCAGCTTGAAAAGAAAAACATAAGTAGAAGTACTGGTAAAATTATTTTTTTCATCACCCTTAATTTATTGTTCGATAATTTCTTCTAAGTCTATATTGTCTAGTAAGTAGTCTTCCAAATCTTCATCATTTACACTTTCAGTCATCAGGTCTAATTCCAGAGCATCCAGGTCCTCTTCGGTAAGTAAAGACGCGATCTCATATGAGCTCAGATCCTGATCGATGATATAATTCTCAACCACTTCATAATCCAATTCATCCATCGTATTCGATTCTTTATTGAAAACCAAGGCAAAAAGGATCAATAAGGCCGCGGCAATGCTTGAAGCATACATCAAATTCCTTCGGCTGAAAATACTGATTACCTTGACCGGTTGCTGGTCAACATGAAGCCTGTTCAAGACTTTTTCCTCGACACTCGCTAGATAATCTTTCGGCACGGTGAATCCAGGAGAATCGACCATGGTTTTCAACTTTTCCTCAGCTAACCGAGCAAAAACCGAATCTTCGAACTGCTCGAAATAACCTTCCGGTACACCGAATTCTGGATTTGATATGTTGCTTAAATTATTATTCATCACTCGTTAGACTCAATTTACGACAAAAGGTTTAATCGCTTACCAAATAGGATTCTATTTTTTTAACCGCCAAATGGTACGAAGCCTTTAGCGCCCCTTCGCTGGTTTCGAGTATTTCAGACATGTCTTTATACTTGAGATTGTCAAAATATTTCATGTTGAACACCAATTGCTGTTTTTGCGGAAGGGTTGCAATGGCCTGCTGCAATTTTAATTGTATTTCATCGCCTTCAAAATACACGTCCGACGTCAGGTTGTTAATAGCATGGTTCTGAACCTCTTCTGTCGTGCTTTGCATGCGTTTGGCGTTTTGTTTGATATGGGTTAAGGCTTCATTCGTTGCAATGCGGTACATCCAGGAAAACAATTTGCTTTGTCCCTTAAAGGTTTCGATGTTGCGGTATACTTTGATAAAGGTATTCTGAAGCACATCGTCTGTATCATCATGCGAGATAACCATCTTCCTGATGTGCCAATACAGGCGCTCTTTATAGAGCGTCATCAGCTCTCTGAAAGCCGTTTCCCTTGAAATAGGTGATTTAAGGCGGGATATAAATTCCTGTTCGTCCTTCACGCAATTAATGATTTCATCCTTAGACTTTTTCAATTTGAAAAAGTTTAATCGAGATTTTACTTTTTTTGTTCGAATATAATCGAAAAATATATATTGCTGTTAATCAAATGATTATACTCTTAAACATCGATGAACGGTAATATAAACACGACAAAATACACATTTTTTTTGGCATTATGGAATATTTATTTTAGTTTTACACCACTTAACCGACTAAGTGTTACCATTTCCCCAAATGTGGTAATATATGGTGAAAGAGGCGAGAGCAATTTCGTCTCTTTTTTTATTGAAAGGATTGCATTTCCACCAGGTTCTGGTAAATTCCACCCAGACTGATCAATTGATCGTGTTTCCCATTTTCGACCACCTTGCCTTTCTGAAGAACAATGATATCATCTGCACTTTGAATCGTTGACAAGCGATGCGCAATAACAAGCGAGGTCCTGTTCTTCATCATATTTTCCAATGCGATCTGAACCTGTCGTTCGCTTTCGGTATCCAAAGCAGAGGTGGCTTCGTCTAAGATCATGATTGGTGGATTTTTAACAACGGCCCTGGCAATACTCAAGCGTTGTTTTTGACCACCTGAAAGTTTGTTTCCGGCATCTCCAATAGTTGTATCTATTCCCATCGGGAGGTCCTTCACAAATTCCCATGCATTAGCAATCTTAAGCGCGTTGATAACATCCTCCTCTGTGGCATCCGGATTTCCCAAAAGAATATTATTTCTAACGGAATCATTAAATAGAATTGAATCCTGGGTGACAAGGCCAATCATTGATCGCAACGAAGTTTGTTTAAGGTCTCTTATATCAATGCCATCGATATCGATCTGGCCGGAGCTTACATCATAGAATCTCATCAACAAATTGGCAAGGGTGGTTTTACCACTTCCAGATTGCCCAACAAGCGCAATGGTCCGTCCTTTGTTTATTTCAAGTGAAAAGTCCTTCAATACCAGTTCGTTTTCATATTTAAATGAAACATTTTTAAAACTGATCTTTTGTTCAAATTCCGATTTGATCATGGAATCGGGCCTGTCGGATAATTCGGTATGGGTATCTAAAACTTCCAGGACGCGGTCGGCAGCAGCATTTCCGGCCTTAACC
>CAJIBQ010000294.1_pt1 | contig 12924 bp, 15 predicted proteins | sample 9199391 | NCBI WGS metagenome assembly CAJIBQ01 (sample SAMEA7708309, study PRJEB35096) | sediment metagenome | biome: marine neritic benthic zone biome [ENVO:01000025]; feature: sediment [ENVO:00002007]; material: shallow marine sediment [ENVO:03000034] sea grass bed [ENVO_01000059] ... | reverse complement strand
TGCCACCATTCTTTCGGATAATTCCTAAATCCGTGTTTCAACATGACGTTTTGCAGCAGCATCCTATTGGCCCTTTGTTGAGCGGTTATGCCCGGATGTTCAACCCAGGACTCCCTTCCGAAGAAATCATAGGTACTACCCATATCCAGTTCCGCGCATGTTTTAAGATCGATCAGGGTGATATCAACTGTGCTGCCTCGACTATGCCCGGACCTGGATGCAATATACTCTTCCTTGAACAGCAAATTCTTGGGAACGTCAGGGTAAAATCGGCTTTTGTTAATGGTGTCATTTAAATCACGAGCCCATTTGATAAAGTGATTTACTGCCTGTTGCGGACGGTAACTATCGAATATCTTAACGGAAAGACCATATGACTTCAGATCCTCCTGCACATTTCTTAAGGCGATCGCAGCTGGTTTGCTCAAAATAGCCACATCTCGCTCATAGCCGTCAATGGGTTGCCCGATGAAATTATCATTTGAAAAGTATCTCAATTCAACCTGAATGGACGGAATAATATCATCCACATAAACAAAGCCCTCAGGTAATTGAGGAAATGCAAATCCAGCCAGTAAACAGAATAAAACGACAATTGAATCGCGCATGATCAACGATATTGGTCTAAATTAGCCAAATAATGCTGAACAACCATGACAAAGGAGAAGGTGTATGATTTACCAGATGCAGAGATCACATTCTTTCCGGAATTCCTGGATCCGAATTCCAATTCAAGGATCTTTAAAGAACTACTGCATAAGACGCCCTGGCGTCAGGATAACATTACGGTTTTTGGTAAAACCTACAAACAACCTCGGTTGACATGTTTTTATGCTTCCAATGCAAAGCCATACTCCTATTCCGGGATCACAATGAAGCCTTATGAATTTACATCTCAAATTCTTGAGATCAAGAAAAAGATTGATCGAGTTCTTAAAACCGAGTTTACAAGCTGCCTTATTAACCTGTATCGAGATGGCAAGGACAGCAATGGCTGGCATGCCGATAATGAAAAGGAACTGGGAGCGAATCCACTGATCGCATCGGTGAGTTTTGGAGCCGAACGCTTGTTCAAAATGAAGCATAAAACGAAAAATATGCTTAAGCAGGATATCCTTTTAACACCCGGAAGCCTGCTTATCATGAGCGGGCCTACCCAAAATCATTGGTTGCATCAAATACCAAAAACCAGGAAAAAAGTTGGGGAGCGGATCAATTTGACCTTCAGGATCATAAAATAAGAAACCGAGTTCCCTCAAACTCGGTTTCTCTTAATTTGCCTTATATTACGAAGTTAGATTTAGGGTCTCTAATATCAACAACATAATTGCAAATATTAATTAATTAATCCATTGAACTAAAAACTAAATTTTAGTACAACTCAAAAGTAGAAATTAAAACGAGAATCTCGATATACCACATTATTTATTCGATGAAATGCACTTTTTTTTAACATTTGGTAAAATTTTACTTTTTTCCCCTGCACAATTTTGAACGGAATGATATCGTTGTTACTTAGGAAACATGCACTATACTTGAATTTGTTAACGCTTTGGTTAATAATTTTTTGATTATTGGCATTCAAATTGTTACATAAAAACCAGAACAGTTTTAAATTTGTTACAAACCCCAATTAGATGAAACGATCCATTTTGTTCCTTCTTTCCTTGCTATCGTTCGTTTGCTGGTCGCAGAACGATACCAATGTCGAGCGCGAGATCAGTGTCAACCAATATATCAACGGTAGCCTGCTAATGCCACAACAGGACGAGGCACCCTCCTTAGCGATTATCATTGCAGATTCAGGACCCACCGATAGAAATGGTAACCAGAATTTCATGCAAAACAATGCTTTGAAGAAATTGGCCTATGCCCTGGCGGAAAATGGTATCTCCAGCTACAGGTACGATAAGCGCATTGTAAAGCAGATCAGGTTGGGCGATGTGGATGAGGACATGATGTTTGATGATTTTGTGAGTGATGCAAAGGATGTATTCGAATATTTTTATAATTCAAATTCATTTAGCGGAATCCATATCATAGGGATCGGACAGGGAAGTCTTGTGGGCATGCTTACGGCAATTTCGGGTGCAGATACTTTCATTTCTTTAGCCGGTGCTGGAAAACCAATTGACGAAGTGCTCCTCGATCAGATCAACGCAACGGCTCCCATGTTCAATTCGGAAGCTGCAAGGGTATTCGGTGTTTTACGAAATGGCCAGACAACTATGGATTATCCTGAGGCTTTAGCCTCCGTATTCGATATAAGCGTACAACCCTTCATTCAGAACTGGATGCAGTACGATCCGAGCCAGATCATTAAAGAGCTAGAAATCCCTGTTTTGGTGGTTAACGGAACGAAGGATCTTCAAGTCTCAACCGAGGAAGCCAATTTGCTGCACGAGGCAGCCAATGATTCTGAACTGCAGATCATCGAAAACATGAACCATGTGCTTTTCGATATCAAAGGCGATGATCTTGAGAATTCCAAGTCATATAACGAATCGTTCCGACCCATATCTACTGATTTAGTGCAGGTTATCGTCAATTTTATCAGGAAATAGAGTCCGACCTGATTTTAACGATAAAATCCGTCTTTCACCCATTTTGTATATATTGCATCTGAATTTCCTATAAATTCACCTCATCGATTAACCAATTAATCGCATTAATTATGCCCAAATCAATCTTACTATCTGTCGGTTGTATTCTATTCTGCTTAACCAGTTTTGCACAGGACTATACCTTTGGTATTTCCGGAGGGCTAAACTATTACAATATTGGTGAAATAAACTCCCGGGGACAATCACTTCAGGTAGGAGCGCCCGATGAACTATTCGATTCAAATAATGAAGTTGGATTCCAATTAGGGGCCTTCTATAAAGTCAATTTCGGACAACTATTTGTTCGTCCTGAATTGAATTATATCACCTCTAAAAATTCCTATGCCTTTACCGACGGTGTTTCATATTGGAAAACCTCCAAACTGGACTTGCCATTGCTGATAGGCTATGATATATCGGATCCGATTTCTGTTTATGCCGGACCAGGCATTAATCTTTACAATGATACCACCTTGGATGGAACCCAGGAAACCGCTTTTGCTGAAGTAGGTCCGAATTTAGAAAAAACAACATTCAATCTGAATGTCGGTGTCCAAATGACAATGGGGCGATTTGGTATAGACCTCAGATACGAGTATGGACTGAACAAAACCCAGGAGGAACTCCTAGATATAGTCCGTGATGATTATGGTGTAAATCTGGTTGATGTTCGAAGTTATAATCCTTCGGTATTTCGCGTTGGAATGACCGTTGATCTGATCGATGGAAATAACAAGGGAGGCAATGGAAATGGCATCTTAGCGGGCCTGTTTAAAGGCAATGGCAGCGGAAAATGTTTCTGCCCTTACTAGAGAAAATTCAACAAATACCTCGATAAATGAAAAAAGCATCGTCAAGAAGTTGACGATGCTTTTTTCTACTAACCAACCAAAAATATAAATTATTGTAATATGTATGAACTAATTACAGTTTGTATAATGCAACATCCGTGCCAAAAATTCTAAGAAACATTTGGAAAATATAAAAATGAGTAATATCTTTATGATATCATTTTAATATTATTTTAATTTTTGATTATGGAAAGGAAAGAAGAACGAACAGTTGTCCCATTAAACGGTTATATCATGTTACTGGTTTTCCTCATTTTATTTTTTGGAAGCATTTACATGATCATAGCAAACGGAAATCCGGAATACGCGATTATCATAATACTCTCTATCATTATTGCCATTGGTTTTATCATGGTTCAGCCTAATAATTCAAGGGTCTTGTTATTATTCGGTAAGTACATCGGAACTGTAAAAAAGAACGGTTTCTTTTGGGTAAATCCGTTTTATACCAAGAAAAAGATCTCCTTACGTGCCAGCAATTTCGACAGCGAACGCTTAAAAGTCAATGACAAACTTGGGAACCCAATTATGATCAGCACGATTTTGGTTTGGCGGGTATTCAACACCTATAAAGCCGCATTCGACGTCGATAATTATGAAAACTTCGTCCGTGTTCAAACCGATGCAGCGGTAAGAAAACTAGCTAGTATGTATCCCTACGATAATTTTGCCGATGAGGGTCATGAAGAAGATATCACATTGAGATCCAGTCTTAATGAAGTTAGCGAAGCTCTTGAAATAGAAATTGAAGAACGCTTAAAAATAGCCGGAATTGAAGTTCTTGAAGCCCGAATCGGTTATCTGGCTTATGCACAAGAAATTGCAAATGCCATGCTTAAACGTCAGCAGGCAACGGCTATAGTTGCTGCTCGTCATAAGATTGTGGAAGGTGCCGTAAGTATGGTTGAAATGGCTCTTGAAGAATTGAACAAAAAGGAACTTCTTGAGCTTGATGAAGAGCGTAAAGCAGCCATGGTTAGCAATCTTATGGTAATCCTCTGTGGGGATAAAGAAGCCTCCCCTATTGTGAATGCCGGAACACTAAGTCATTGATCATGAAGGAATATAAGGTAGTTACCACCAAGCTGGGCATGTCAAAGCGAAATGAGAAGTTAGAGGACTTGCTTAACCAATATGCCAGGGAAGGATGGATCGTTAGGCATCTTGGCCAAAACGCATATTTTGTAGTTTTCGAACGTGACAAGAATCGATAAATGAATGCCAAAAGGCCTAGAATCAATATTCCCTATGAGCAGGTCGACATCGTAGTTGAATTGCTCAATATTGCGTTGCTCCTAATCATCTGGGGGTACGCCATTAAAGAATACCTGGCTTTACCCGATGAAATTCCTGTACATTTCAATGTAAAGGGCGAAGCGGATGCCATGGGAAGCAAAACCATGATCTGGATCCTGCCACTGATAGCAACTTTTATTTTTGGGATGATGGTAATTATCAACCGATTTCCCCATATTCATAATTACATGGTAAATATAACCGATGAAAATGCTTTCAAGAACTATAGGCTCAGTACCCGCATTCTTCGGTTTGTCAATCTATATTGCATGCTGATCTTTGCTGTACTGATCTTTGATATTGTTGGCCTGGCAAAAGGGGATAATGCCGTTTTCATCAATGGGTTATTTATTGGGATTATTGCTGTTTTACCCATTGGTATTGTTATTGCAGCTATTTATTTACAGAAGAAAATCAATAAATGATGAGGTTCCAATCATTCTTACTCCTCTATTTTTTAATGCTGCCAGGTTTTGGGATTGCCCAATGGTCGGAACAGGAGATACTAATAATGAATGATAGCATTAAGCTACCGGGAACCCTGAGTATCTCTTCAGAATTAAAGCAGCAGCCATTGGCAATTTTTATTCAGGGATCCGGAAATCCCGACCGGGATGGAAATCAACTCCAGGTAAATGTCAAAGCAAATTACCTCAAAATGCTTTCAGATTCTCTCAATCACGAAGGTATCGCAGTATTTCGTTTCGACAAGCGCAATGTTACCCCCGAAAATATAAAGTTCATCCTCCGGAAATATACATTTGAAGACCTGGTGAGCGATGCAAAACAGGTGATTGATCACTTTAGCAATGACAAACGTTTCAGTTCCATCACCGTAATAGGACATAGCCAGGGGTCTCTTGTAGGCATGTTGGCCATAAATGAAAATGTGGATAACTACATATCACTTGCGGGACTTGGCCAATCTGTCGATAAGGCGATGTGCTGGCAGCTAAATAATCAAATGTCCGGTTTGGGGGACACTGCTACAGAACATTTTAAGGAATTAGCTGAAACAGGGACCATTAAACAGGTCAATCCGTTGCTATTGTCCATTTTTGCGCCACAGAACTATGATTTTTTGAAATCTTATATCGGCTATGACCCGGCAGAGGTGATCAAAGAACTTAGAATTCCGGTCCTTGTTATGAACGGCGATAAAGATATCCAGGTAACAGTTGAAGACGCACAAATATTGCATGCTGCAAATCCTGGATCGCAATTGGAGATAATCCCGAACATGAATCATGTTCTGAAACAAGTAGACAAGGACGAAGATAATATGAAAAGCTATTACAGCCCTGATTTTCCATTGGCTAATGGAGTTATTGAATCCATAGTGAAATTTATCAAAGATTAAAATGGCAAAGAAGAAAGCATTTGCATTACGCGTCAATGAAGACATGCTTAAAGCCATTGAAAAATGGGCTGCAGATGAATTTCGAAGCACCAACGGTCAGATCGAATGGATGCTCATGCGATCCTTAAGGGAAGCCAAACGCACACCAAAAAAATCTAAAAAAAATCCTAAAAGTACCGATACGGACATCAGTTAGGGATTATTCTGTTATTTTTGACGATCACTAACCGTAAGCCCTTTGAAAAGAGCAGTACATCTTACTCTGTTTTTAACGACTCTCATTGGTTTTTCTCAGGAAAAGTCATTTACGGTTAAGCATATTACAACACCTATAACATTAGATGGAAATTTGAATGAACCGGTTTGGGCCGAGGCCGATACTGCAACGAATTTCTGGCAATATTTCCCCACAGATTCATTACAGTCCAAGCAACAAGCAGAAATCAAAATGCTCTTTGATGAAAGGAATCTGTATGTTGGAATAAAAGTAAACTCCAATTCGAATGAATTTGTAGTGCCATCTCTAAGACGTGATTTCAGGGCTGGTGGGAATGACAACATCACATTGATGTTCGACACCTTTAATGATGGAACAAATGCCTTTATTTTCGGTACCAATCCTGAGGGGGTTCAACGTGAAATGCTTTTATCAGGTGGTGGTACGGAATTGCGGGGCTTTAATATGGCCTGGGACACAAAATGGCGATCCGAGACCGTGATCCATGATGATCATTATATCGTTGAATGGGTCATACCGCTTTCGGCTTTCAAATACCGCGAAGGTGAAACAAAATGGCGGTTCAACAGTTATCATTTCGATACCAAGGCCAATGAAAATAATACCTGGATGCGTATTCCTCAAAACCAATTCATCTTTAATCTGGCTTATATGGGAGATATGTATTTTGAGAAACCCCTCGGAAAATCCAATTCCCCCATATCTCTTATCCCTTATATCAATTCATTAGTTGGCAAAGACTTTGAACTGGATGAATCAGCATCCGATTTCAAAGTTGGCGGTGATGCCAAGTTAACTATAGCAAACAGCCTGAACCTGGATCTGACAGTCAATCCTGATTTTTCCCAGGTTGAAGTTGATCAACAGGTTACAAACCTGACCAGGTTTGAGATCGGACTTCCTGAACGCAGGCAGTTCTTCATTGAAAACAGCGACCTGTTCTCAGACTTCGGAAGTAGTCGCGACGCCAATCCATTCTTTTCAAGACGGATTGGAATTGCACGAGACCTTGATGACAATAATATTGAGAACGACATCATTGCCGGGGTGCGTCTTAGTGGTAAATTGAATAACAATATGCGAGTTGGGGTTTTGAACATGCAAACTGCCGAAGACAAAACCAATGAAATTGCTGCAACCAACAATATGGTGCTTACCGTGCAGCAGAAACTTTTTAACCGCTCTAATATCAGTGTGATGTTCATCAACAAGGCAGCAACAAAAGATTATGATTTTCTCGCTCGAGAAGATGAGTACAACAGGGTAGTAGGTCTGGATTATCGCTTGGCATCTAAGGACAACACCTGGGTGGGCAAGTATTTCTTACATAAATCCTTCTCGCCGGATGTAAAGTCAAAAGATTATTCAGCAGGTGCGTCTACAGAATTCTTAGGCCGAAATTACCAAATACGTTTAAGTGGTGTTTATGTAGGTGACAACTTCAGATCAGACCTTGGTTTTATCAGGCGTACCGATATCTTCAAGATCAATCCTGGGTTTCAGCGCAATTTCTGGCCGAAAAAGGGCAAGATCCAAAGACATAATCTTGAGGTCGTACCCATTTTTATATGGAGGCCGGAACTGGATTTCGAAAATTCAGATTATACCATTATCAGTCGATGGTCCGGTCAATTTAATAACACTTCACGCTTCAGTGTAGAGATGTTCAATAGGTTTACCAAGCTTTATGACGAATTCGATCCTACTGGGTCTGATGAAGGTGATCCGCTACCAGCCGACTCTGATTACCATTATACCGACTTTTCAATGGAATATGGTTCGGATGAGCGCAAGGCCTTTCAATATAGTATCGAGGGATCTTATGGGGATTTTTATAACGGAACCAAACTATCCTTTGAAACCTCGTTCAGGTACCGCTTACAGCCGCATTTTTTAACGACATTCGAAATTCAATACGATAAAATCAACCTGCCAGAGCCCTATTCCGATGCCGATATTTGGCTTATCGGTCCGCGCTTCGACGTGACCTTTAACAAGCAACTGTTTTGGGCCACATTTGTTCAATACAGTACTCAAAGTGAAAACTTCTCTGTTAATGCCCGTCTGCAATGGCGTTTTGCGCCATTATCGGATTTATTCGTAGTTTACAACGATAATTATTTCACCGGTGATGTCTTTGCGCCTCGCGTGAGATCGATCAACGTTAAACTAACTTACTGGCTAAATATCTGATGCATGGAGAATAAAGTGCCTCTTTTTACAGACGACACCATCGTCCTGGGACTCTTGATGGTTGCCCTGGGACTTATTTTTTATACCGAGTCACGTAAATCCGGTTTTTGGTATAAATTCTACAAGATCGTTCCGGGACTTTTTGTGGCTTACATGGTGCCGGCTCTTTTTACAACAGTCGGCCTGATCGCTCCGGAATGGGAGACGGTCAATGAGGCTGGGGAAACAGTTCAACACAGTACGAACCTTTACTATGTGTCCAGCAGATATTTATTACCGGCAGCTTTGGTGCTTATGACCTTGAGTATCGATTTGAGAGCCGTATTCAATTTGGGTTGGAAGGCTTTGATCATGTTTTTTACCGGGACCATAGGCATTGTCATTGGAGGGCCCATAGCCATACTTTTGATATCGACGGTATCGCCCGAAACTGTTGGCGGCGCTGGTCCGGACGCTGTTTGGCGTGGCCTGGCCACGCTAGCTGGAAGCTGGATTGGCGGTGGCGCAAATCAAACAGCAATGCTGGAGATCTACGGGTACAATCAAAAGCTTTACGGGGGTATGGTGTTCGTGGATATCGTTGTTGCCAATATTTGGATGGCACTTCTACTCATCGGAATTGGAAAATCGAGAGGCATTGATAAATGGTTAAAGGCAGATAATTCGGCAATCGAGGAACTCAAGGAAAAGGTGTCTTCTTTTGCTCAAAAAGTAAGGCGAAACCCAAGCCTCACCGATCTCATGATCATCGCCGCTATTGCCTTTGGTGCGGTAAGTACAGCACATTTTTTATCGGGTTATCTGGCCCAATTCTTTGATGGGGTTGTAGCTGGTATTGAATCTCCAACTACGCGGAACATCTTTACCTTTCTCGGCTCGAAGTTTTTCTGGATGATCAGTATCGCAACCCTAATTGCAATTTTACTGTCCTATACAAAAGCCAGAAATTACGAAGGTGCAGGAGCCAGTAAATTCGGCAGTGTATTTATTTACATCCTCGTGGCCTCCATTGGCATGAAAATGGACCTGATGCTGATCTTCGAGAATATCGGGCTGATTGCCATAGGGTTTGTTTGGATGACCATCCACGCCGGCCTTTTGATTTTAGTGGCCAAACTTATTAAAGCACCATATTTTTTTCTTGCGGTTGGAAGCCAGGCCAATGTTGGTGGAGCGGCCTCCGCTCCTATCGTTGCATCTGCATTTCATCCATCTCTCGCGACGGTTGGCGTATTATTAGCTGTGTTTGGCTATGCAATAGGAACAGTAGCAGCAATTGGCTGTACCATTCTCATGCAAATCGCATCCGGCGGATAACAAAAACATAGATTTAAAGTTTTATAGATGACAAGCGCAATGAACCTCATGAAAACACTAAAACTGTCTGTTTTTCTTTCGTCTTTATTTATGATAATGAGCTGTTCTAAGCCCGAACCCAATTTAACTGTTACCGGGGAGATCAGGGGGCTGAAGAAAGGGACACTTTACCTTGAGCGCCTGGAAGACTCCGTACTTGTCGCTATTGACTCCATGATCGTGAACGGGGATCCTGAGTTTGTGCTTCAGGCTAACCTATCGGAACCCCAGGTCCTTTTGCTCAGGTTGGATGTGGATAATACTGAACCCCAGCGCCTGCAATTTTTTGCCGACTCGGGAATCACCAACATCAATACGTCATTAAAAAGATACTTGTTCGATGCTAAGATCCTGGGATCTGCTCAACAGTCGCTTTGGGACGATTACAATGAGATGATCTCCCAGTTCAATGCGCAGAATCTTGAATTGATCAAATCGCAATTGGAAGCTGGAGAGGATAGCTTAAAACGTATTGACATCCAAAAGGACATCGATATGCTGATAAAGCGGAAGTACCTGTATGCCATCAATTTTGCCATGACCCATAAGGACAGTGAGTTGTCCCCTTATATCGCATTGACCGAGATCTATGATGCAAATCCAAAATACCTGGACACCATATACCAGGCACTGCCTGAGCCCATCTTAAATTCAAGGTATGGCATTGAATTAGGCCAGTTCATTCAGGCCAGTAAAGAAACGACCAAGGAGTAATTAGGCTAATTTGTTTTAAAGTTTGTTGAGTTTATCCACCAAGGCCATGCTTCTATCCTCAAGTTCCTTATAAACGGACTTTAAATGTTTTGCCCGGTTCTCAACTTTCCGATCATTGACCTTTCCGATCAGATCGTCAAATATATTGATGGCTTCATCAATTATGGCCTCAGATTTCTTCTTATCGGTTGTGGGATTAGCCATTTCGTGGATATAAACCGCTTCAATGATATCGCCTAAAACATAGTTGATGTCCTTTTTTAAATCTCGGATACTAGCCATAATACTGGGGTTTTAAGGTTTTAAACATGTACTTCCATCAGCTCCACACCATCGGTAATGATCTCGTATTGTTCGATAATTGCCGGCATCAATAAACACGCTCCTTTTTTCAGTTCGGTTCGCGTTTGGTCATAATTGAAGTCTGCCTTGCCTTCAGTACAAATATAAATAATAAAGGAGTCCCTGTCATTGCGACAATTCATGTCCTTATCAAGATGCACATAATTTGTTGTGAAATACGGACATTGAACGATCTGATTGGCGGTGTTCAGATCTTTTTCAAAGACCATTCTTGCATCCTGTTTCATTTCGAAATCAATGGCATCAAGAGCCAGCTCGGTATGTAATTCCCTGGAATTACCCTGGGCATCTTTGCGGTCCCAATCGTATACCCGATAGGTGATATCGCTGGTCTGTTGAATCTCGGCCAGCATAATCCCGGCTCCGATGGCATGCACCCGGCCTACTTCAATAAAGAATGCATCACCGGCCTGCACAAATTCGCTATGAACTATTTCGGGTAAGCGTTTTTCATTTAAATGGTGCAGATAATCGTCTTTTGTAATGCCATCTTTAAATCCCAGGATCAATCGACTATCGGGATCGGCATCCATAATGTACCACATTTCCGTTTTTCCAAATGAATCATGCCGTTCTTTGGCCAACTCGTCATTGGGATGTAGCTGAATGGACAAATCCAGTTTTGCATCGATAAATTTGATCAACAATGGAAATTTATTTCCAAATTGGCCGAAAACCCGCTTACCCACAAGATCTGATTCATATTCTTGAATCAATTCACTTAAAGATCTGCCTTTTAAGATCCCTTCAGAAACAATGGAGGTATCACCTTCAACATCACTGATCTCCCAGCTTTCTCCAATGTTTCTCTTTTGCGATGTTTTGCCGAATTCCTGTATTAATTTTTGGCCACCCCATAATCGCTCTTTTAGGATAGGGTTGAATTTCAGTGGATATAAAGAAGTTTTTGTCAATGCCTTACCCGGAATAACTTACAAAATTTCTCGGCGTTTCGTACAAGGTAACTTCAAGGTCAAGGGTTAACCTGAGTTTAGCCCTAAGCTTATTATAAATGACAACAACAATGTTTTCAGCCGTGGGATTGAGTTCCTGGAACTCCGGCACTTCAAGGTTTAAATTCTTATGATCAAAGGCATCTTCAACTTCACTTTTGATCAAATCCTTTAGATCTTTGATATCAATTACATATCCGGTTTCCGGATCGATCTCACCTGTAACACTTACCACCATCTCGTAGTTATGGCCGTGAAAATTCGGATTATTGCATTTCCCAAAAACCTCATCGTTCTTCTCATCGCTCCAATCCTTGCGGTACAATCGATGTGCCGCATTGAAATGTGCTCTTCTGCTAACTGTTACCCTCATGCTCCCCTAAGTTAATATGTTCGTACAACTTTTCAAAAATGATCTTGAACCATTCGGTATATTCCATGGGATTTAATACCATATCCACTTTCACATCTTCCAGGTCCATCCATTTCCAATCTGCAACCTCATCCAAATTGATGTTCGGTTCCCTGTCATAATAACCGACCATTACATGATCAAATTCATGTTCCGTGAGCCCATTATCAAATGGTGCTTTATAGATAAATGAAGTGGTCTCTGTCAAATCGGTTTCAAAACCCATTTCTTCCATCAGTCGGCGTTTACCGGCCTCAATATTACTTTCACCATCCCGTTGATGGCTACAGCAGGTATTGGTCCACAAACCCGGGGAATGGTACTTATTCAAGGCCCGTTGTTGCAACATGAGCTGATTATCCGAATTGAAGATGAAAACTGAAAAGGCCCGATGTAACAGGGCTTTTTCATGTGCCAGCATTTTGGGCATAAGGCCGATCTTTCGGTCCTTGTCATCAACTAATATGACGTATTCTTCCATGAGGTACAAAAGTAGCTCTTAAAAATAGCATTAATTGATAAGGTTTTCATAAAAAAAGCTGCCTTAAAAAGGCAGCTCTTTCACATTTCACTAAATTATTACAT
>CAJIBQ010000139.1_pt1 | contig 13138 bp, 11 predicted proteins | sample 9199391 | NCBI WGS metagenome assembly CAJIBQ01 (sample SAMEA7708309, study PRJEB35096) | sediment metagenome | biome: marine neritic benthic zone biome [ENVO:01000025]; feature: sediment [ENVO:00002007]; material: shallow marine sediment [ENVO:03000034] sea grass bed [ENVO_01000059] ... | reverse complement strand
TTACAGGAGAACCAGGCAGCAGGAGCATGTCCTGGTGAATATACTTTAACAAGAACCTGGACAGCCACGGACGAATGCGGCAACGAGTCCATTCATGTACAAACCCTCACTGTGGAAGATACCACCCTTCCCACTTTCGACCAGGCCTTACCTGGCGGTGCAACGGTTAGCTGCGATAACATCCCTTCGGCCGAAGTGCTTACGGCATCGGATAACTGCGGAACTGCCTCTGTAGCTTATACCGAGATTTTTTCGTCTGGTGTTTGTCCATCAGCTTATACTTTAACACGTACCTGGACTGCTACAGACGAATGCGGCAACGAAGCCATTCATGTGCAAACATTAAACGTTGAAGATAATACAGATCCGACATGGACGAATTTGCCAAGTGATGAATTTATCATTTGTGATTTAAACATTCAAATAGCTTATGACAATTGGCTGAATAATTTTGATGGTACGGATAATTGCGGAAGTGCAACAGTGACTCACGATGGTCCAGCTGCGGTTGAGTGTGGAGAGGATGTCCTGGTCACATTTATGCTGACAGACGAATGCAATAATTTAGTTCAGGCATCGGCTACTTTCAGTATTGAAGAAACCCTGGGATTACCGACTGATGAGCTTGATGATGAAATTATACTCTTTCCTAACCCAGCATTCGACAGGGTTACTATAAAGGGTATTCAGGGTTCAGCTGAAATGCTGTTATACAACCTTGCAGGTCAACTTGTGCTCAGTGCACCCATTCAGAATGGTGTTGCTATTGACCTCAGACTATCAGGTGGTGTTTATTTGGTAAAAATTGTTGAGTCGAATGGATCAACCATTAAAAAACTTGTTATTGAATAGCACTTTCTTCCTGTAACATTTTAGTAGAATTTGCGTCCAATAGTTGTCAATCAAAAATTACTATTTAAAATGAGAACCGACAGACAATTATTGGTATTAACCCATTTAAGCCAGCTTGTTACACTGATCATTGGCTTTGGAAGTTTGATATTTCCTTTGATCCTTTGGTTGACCAACAAGGATAAGGTTTATCAAATGGATGAGCACGGCAAGAATATTGTGAATTTCCAGATAAGCATTTTGATCTATATGCTGTTATGCATTCCTTTGATTCTTTTATTTGGATTAGGCATAGTAGGATTGATACTTCTTGGAATAATCGCCATTATATTCCCGATTGTAAATGCTATAAAAGCCAGCAATGGGGAAGTGCCAAAATATCCATTATCTCTTAGTTTTATTAGTTAGTTAGTTTATTTGAGATAGCAAAAACGCCCACCTTAAAAGTGGGCGTTTTATTTACATATATTTTGAATGATCTATGTATTTAACATAACCGGCATAACCAACATGGTAATGGCTTCACCTTCATCAAGGCCATCACTTGGTGTTAGGATCCCGGCGCGGTTGGGAAGGCTCATTTCGAGCAGCACGTCGTTTGAAGCCAGGTTATTGAGCATCTCGGTCAGAAAGCGCGAATTGAAACCAATTTGAAGGTCATCTCCCTGGTAATCACAGGTGAGTCTTTCTTCTGCCTTATTGCTATAATCAATATCCTCGGCTGAAATATTCAATTCTGCACCGGCCATCTTCAATCGGATCTGATGTGTGGTCTTATTTGAAAATATGGACACCCTTCGGACTGAATTTAGGAACTGGGTGCGATCGATGGTCAATTTATTCGGATTGTCTTTTGGAATCACCGCTTCATAATTCGGGTATTTACCATCGATCAAACGACAAACCAATACGGTATTCCCAAATGAAAATTTAGCATTGGACTCATTGTATTCGATGGTAACATCATCCGGATATCCGGATAGTATACCTTTAAGCAGATTCAAAGGCTTTTTCGGCATGATGAATTCCGCAACTTCGTCGGCCTTCAAATCCGTCCTGGTATAGCGTACCAATTTATGCGCATCCGTAGATACGAAGGTTAAGTTTTCCGGAGAAAATTGGAAGAACACCCCGCTCATCACGGGTCGGAGATCATCATTACCGGCTGCAAATATGGTTTTTGAAATGGCAGAAGCAAGTACGTCACCCGAAATGGTAGCTGTACTTGGATTATCAAGAGCAACAGCCTTGGGAAATTCTTCACCGTTTGCATAAGCAACGGCATATTTTCCATGGTTGGAACTAATCTCAACCGTATTATTGTCCTCAACGACAAAGGTCAAAGGTTGTTCCGGGAATGTCTTTAGGGTATCCAGAAGCAACCTCGCCGGCATGGCGACGCTTCCATCGGAATCTCCTTCTACATCAAGGCTTGAAGACATGGTGGTTTCAAGATCACTTGCCGAAACTGTAAGTTTGGAATCATGAAGTTCAAACAGGAAATTGTCCAAAATAGGCAATGTATTTGAACTACTGATGACACCTCCAAGGTCTTGTAATTCCTTGAGTAAGTAGCTACTGGATACTATAAATTTCATTTAATATAATTTGGTGTACTCGTGGATTATTAACAATTACAAATATATCCCAATGTTGTTGTTTTTTAAAACAAACTTATTAACATTTATGCCCCATATTGTTTACGCCTTAAGTAGTTGAATAACCAGCCAAAAACGGCAAGAATCAATAATGGTAGAATAACATTGATCACCTGCCAAAACGATTTGGAATCGCCGATCTTTTCCTGGTCCAGAAATGCGATCTCGACAGTTTTTGATCTTAAGTTTATCAGGCCACTGTCGTCAAGCAGGTAATTTACAGCATTTAATAGGAATTCTTTATTTCCATATAACTGCCCGGACCACCTGTCGAATCCCAGTTCCACAATACCGTTTCTATCGATTTCATTCTTTATGACATCACCATCCGATATGATGACCATTTTTGTGGGCTTACTTATTTCAGATACCGATTTAAGGTTAAGCGGTTTTACACGATTGGTATATACACTTTGAAATTGGCCTTCAAGCAATACGGCAAGCGTTTGATTAGGTTGAGTATAAAGAGCCGGTTCGGGTTCCTTTGTGGCCATATCCAAACTGATTTCCCTTGGAACACCATCTATTTTTGATAGGAGGGAGGATTGAAGCAGAATGCTTTTGGAAATCGGATTCTTGAGGGTGTCAATCTGACTGGCAAAGTCGAATTTCACAAGGTTGAGATTTTTTACAATTGGATGTTCTTCATGAGGATTTATCAAGGGTGAATAAAACCAAGGCAATTGCGTAAACTGAGCCTGGCTGCCTTCACCAGCAGCAAGCGCTATAGGAGCTGAATACAGGTCATTTACAAGGACAGGATTGATACGAATACCATATCTGAAGAAGAAATCGGTCATGTTGAGATCCAGGGGTACGGCAATTGCCTTCCCTTCTTCATTCATCAAACTGTCCTGGTCAATTAAGACCGATTCGGTAAGCCATAAACTTTTACCACCTTGCATAGTATATTGATCCAGAACGAATTTTTCTTCTTCCGAAAAAGGTTTGGTCGGCTTGGCCGAAATGATCAAATCAAAGGTATTCAGGTTATCTAAGGTGCGCTGGGGTGCCGTTTGAACACTATCCAGAGTAAATGGAGCGATAAAATAGTAATCTCTTAAGGTGGTGACAAAGTCTGCGATGAAGCGATTCTCCAATTCTCCATTTCCCTTTAGTACCGCGATCTTCCTGCTTTTGGGAAAGAGCAGTTTGCTGAAACCATCAGCAAATGCATACTCAAGATTTTGAACCGAACTAGACACCAGTTCCTCCTGGTTGGCACCGATCTTATTTTTTATAAGTGGAATGATCACCGAATAGTCCTGATAACTGGCCAGCGCCCAAGGAAAAATAACTTCCTGACTGGTTCTGCCTTTTTCCTGGACACTCAGTTGCATGGGTGTCATCCCGCGCTGACTCAATTGCTGGATGACTTGTTCTCTATCGGTCTCTTCTGCCAACGGATTGATAAAACTATATTTGATCAGCGGGTTATGAGATGAGAACTCCTGGAGCAGCTGTTTGGTTTCGGTCTGTAGCCTCCTGAACTCCGAAGGAAAGCCATCACCTTCAAGAAAGAGATCAATAATAATTGGCCCTTCAGCGGCATTTATAATATCTTTTGAGGAATCGCTAAGCGTGAATCGTTTATCGGAAGTCAGGTCCATCCTGAAATAAGTGCCGGACAGGACAACATTCAGCAGTACTGTTACAACAAGAACAATTGCCGGGGTTTTCAGGAATATTTTTGTTGACCCCACTTTAATTACGCGCGACCAGGACAAGGCCAGAAAAAACAGGATAAGGCTAAGGAAATAGATCAGGTCTCGTGAGTCGAATACGCCTTGACCTATGCTGTCATAGTGATGGCTCATACCAATTTTTTCGATCCAACTGCTCTCGCTCAGGTCCGCAATACCTTCCCATCCGATATAGAAAAAGAAACACAGGAAAACTGCAGTGATAAATGCCACGATCTGATTGTCAGTCAAGGTCGACGAAAAAATGCCAATGGCGGCATATGCTGAAGCTAAAAACAGCAATCCGAGGTAGGAGCCTAAGGTACTTCCCATATCCATATTACCAACCGGATTGCCGAGTTGGTATACCGTTATTATGTAAATAAGGCTTGGAATTAGGGCCAAAATCATCAATGTCAATGCGCCAAAATACTTTCCAAGTATGATTTCCAACTTTGAAATAGGTTTTGTAAGCAGCAACTCCAGCGTGCCATTTTTCTTCTCATCGGCAAAGCTTTTCATACTTACTGCCGGGATCAGGAAAATCAGGATCCAGGGTGCAATTTTGAAAAAGGCACCAAGATCGGCAAAACCATTATCCAAAACGTTGAATTCTCCCTTAAAGATCCAAAGGAACAGTCCGTTAAGCAATAGGAATATAGCTATTACCAAATAACCGATTGGAGAAGCAAAAAATGAACTGATTTCTTTTTTGAGGATGGCGATCATCTATTTCAAACTTACAATTTTATCGAGACTCCACGCCTCGGGTTTTGCGTTAAACATCTTTTTTGTTTCAGACCAAACCGATTTGAAAAGATCGGAATTTCGATAAATTTCGAGATGATCTGGGGATTCCCAATGACTATAGGTAAAGAAAATGTTTGGGTTGGTCTTATCCCTGTAAAGGATCAATTTCAGGCAGCCAGGGGATTGACGGATCGCTTTTTTATAGGCTTCGAAATGCAATAAGAAGCTATCGATTTCATTTTCAGAAAAAGACATTTTAACTATGCGCACCAACATACCTTATTCTGCTAAAAAATTAACGGTTACAGTATCTCGCAAATTAAGTCCCATCAATGTAGATGCACTTCCCACATTATCAGGATTACCCTTATAAACTGCGATAACCATGTAACCTGACGAATTAAATACAACCAACCCTTTGCCTTCGTCGTTTCGCTTTTCGTGGGGTATTTCGAAATTCACGATATCGGAATACTTGTTATAGATGGTCTTGAATTTATAATTCCTGGCATAGACTTCAAAGGTCCTTCCTTTTTGGATACTTTCGAAAAACTTTCGCTTTATATTGGTGATGACGTTGCCATAATTGTCGATATAGATGACACTACCGATGATCTGGTTTTTATCATCATTGACAAAGGGATGCAGATCTTTGATGGGTTTTATCTGGTCGATCTGTTTCCCGATTACGTCCAGCTTACCTCCTCGGGCAATATGACATGCCACTTTTACGAATATATCAAGGACAGGAAAACTCGTTTCAACCTTATCATGAATATTGATCTCAACGATCTTTTCCGGGGCTATCTCAGCGCATATCATGCTCATAATACCGTTGTTGGCACAAATGAAATAATGATCATCAAGCTTGATGGCAATATGTTTGTTTTCCTGATTGAATTCAGAATCGATCCCGATCAAATGAATAGTGCCTTTAGGAAAGCTCTTGTAGGCATTAGAGATGATATAACTGGCTTCTGGTATATTGAAGGGTGATATCTGGTGCGAAATGTCAACGATCCGGGCATCAGGAAGCTCATTATAAATTTCGCCCTTTATGGTGCCAGCATAATGATCTTTCTCCCCAAAATCCGTCGTCAAAGTGATGATTGCCATTGGCAAAAATGTTGATATTTTTTGTAGCCAAATGCCCTAAAATTTATGTACATTTGAGTATTACAAAACTAATAAATCCAATCAGATTTATTTTAAAAAATATAGCATTTGAATGAACTTATAGTTGAGCTCGAAGAAATTACCCCTAAAGAGTTCTTTGGCGCCCATAATTCGAACATCGAGCTCCTCAAAACTTACTTTCCCAAACTAAAAATAGTTGCACGTGGTAACAAGATCAAGGCATTCGGCGACGAGGAGATGCTGGAGGAATTCGATAAGCGCTTGATGATGCTCATAGATCATTTCGGAAAATACAATACCCTGGATGAAAATGCAATGGAACGTGTTTTAAGCAGTAACAACAAGGAAGATTACACAACCTCCGAATCCAGCAATGACATTCTGGTCCATGGCGTTTCTGGTCGTATCATAAAAGCCTTAACTGTCAATCAGCGCAAGTTTGTAGAATGTGTTCGAAAGAACGACATGGTTTTTGCCATCGGTCCGGCCGGGACTGGAAAAACCTATACCGGCGTGGCACTCGCGGTACATGCATTAAAGAGTAAGGAGGTGAAGCGTATCATTCTTACACGCCCGGCTGTTGAAGCTGGAGAGAATCTTGGCTTTTTGCCAGGCGACCTGAAAGAAAAATTGGATCCTTACATGCAACCATTATATGATGCTTTGCGCGATATGATCCCTCATGAAAAATTGGATAATTATATAGAAAAAGGAGTCATACAGATCGCACCACTCGCGTTCATGAGGGGGCGTACCCTGGATAATGCCTTCGTAATCCTTGATGAAGGACAGAATACCACCCATGCCCAGATGAAGATGTTCCTTACCCGAATGGGAAAGAACGCCAAATTTCTGGTTACAGGGGATCCGGGCCAGATCGACCTTCCAAGGCGAACCACCTCCGGTTTGAAGGAAGCCTTGCTTATCCTTAAGGACGTCAAAGGCGTTGGCATCATTCAACTCGATGACAAGGATGTCATTCGTCACAAATTGGTGAAGAAAATAATAAGTGCTTACAAAAATATCGAGAATCGAAATTGATGAATCAGACCATTACTGAAACCGATTTTCATTTTCCAAATCAGCTTAACGTTTATAAAGGCAAGGTCAGGGAAGTTTATTACCTCAGTGGTGATTTACTCGTAATGATTGCTACAGACCGCTTGAGTGCCTTCGATGTGGTCATGCCAAAAGGGATTCCATACAAAGGGCAGATGCTGAATCAAATAGCCACTAAAATGATGAAGGCAACTGAAGATATTGTACCGAACTGGCTTATCGCATCACCAGATCCCAATGTGACTATCGGTCACCTTTGTGAGCCCTTCAAAATTGAAATGGTCATTCGCGGATACATGTCAGGACATGCTGCCAGGGAATACCTTGCCGGGAAGCGTACCTTAAGTGGTGTCCCGATGCCTGACGGTTTGCAGGTGAATGACAAGTTCCCGGAACCGATAATAACTCCGGCAACCAAGGCAGAAAAAGGCGATCATGATGAGGATATTTCGAGAGAAGAAATCCTGGAAAGAGGCCTTGTAACTGAGGAGGATTACCTGGTTCTGGAAGATTATACGCTAAAACTTTTTGAACGTGGAACGGCTATTGCGTCCAAGCGTGACCTGATCCTTGTTGATACCAAATATGAATTTGGGAAAACAAAAGATGGCAAGATCGTTCTTATCGATGAGATCCATACACCGGATTCTTCCAGATATTTTTATGCAGATGGATATGAAGAACGCCAAAAAGCTAGAGAACCACAAAAGCAGTTATCTAAGGAATTTGTCAGACAGTGGCTCATCAGTAATGGCTTTCAGGGATTGGAAGGTCAGCAAGTTCCCTTCATGAGCGATGACTACATTAAAACGGTTAGCGATCGCTATATCGAGTTGTACGAAAATATTACCGGTGAACCTTTCGAAAAAGCGGATGTCAGTGATATCCATGCAAGGATTGAGAAAAATGTATTAAATTTCCTCAACCGTTAACGCACACTACATGGAAAAACTGGACCAATTGATTGCAGACTTTGCTTCCATGGTCTGGGGATTACCTTTATTGATTTTGTTGATAGGTGGCGGACTTTACCTGCTCGTTCTTTCAAGATTTCTTCCATTTAGATTTATCGGCCATGCCATCCAGGTGTTGAGAGGAAGATATGACAATCCGGATGATCCCGGTCAGATCAGTCATTTTCAGGCCTTATCAACTGCTTTGGCATCGACAATTGGCATGGGTAATATCGCAGGAGTGGCAGTGGCAATTTCCATCGGTGGCCCGGGTGCTGTATTCTGGATGTGGGTCAGTGCGGTAATCGGTATGTCCACCAAATTCTTTACTTCAACACTGGCCATCCTCTACAGAGGACGGGATAGTGCAGGTGAATTGCAAGGCGGTCCGATGTACTTCATCATGGAAGGCCTTGGAAAGTCCTGGAAACCACTGGCAGTAATGTTCAGTATTTGTGCATTGATAGGAGCATTGCCGGTTTTCAACGTCAACCAACTTACCCAGGCCATAAATGATATTCTTTTAGAACCTAACGGGGTGGAAGTGGGCTTCGCTTCAAATCTTACTATTGGGATTATTTTGGTTTTCATTACTGCAATTGTAATTCTTGGTGGTTTAAAACGAATCAGTAAAACGGCGGCTAAACTTGTTCCAAGCATGGTGGTGTTGTATTTTATCCTGGTTCTAATCATCCTGGGACTCAATATTGAAACGGTACCAAAATATCTGGCGATGATATTTACTGATGCGTTCGCTGCTAAAAATTATACGGGGGATCCTTTTCTTGGTGGTATTCTGGGGGCTCTGATCCTTCTCGGTATTCGAAGGGGAGCGTTTTCGAACGAAGCAGGAATAGGAACTGCCCCATTAGCTCATGGTGCGGCAAAAACAGACGAACCTGTGCGGGAAGGCCTTGTGGCCATGCTGGGTCCTGCAATAGATACTTTGATCGTTTGTACATTAACAGCTCTAACCATCCTGGTAACCGGGGTCTGGCAAACTACCGATGATAACGGGGTGAGTCTCACTGCATCTGCTTTTGATGCTTCAATACCGATATATGGAAAATATTTATTGTTGCTGTGTATTGCAATTTTTAGTATTTCTTCACTTTTCTCGTATTCATATTATGGTACCAAATGCCTGTCATTCCTGATCGGAGCCAAAAGAAAAGGGTTATATAATTACTTCTACATTCTGAGTATATCCTTGGAGCAACAACCTCACTAAGCATGATGATCAATTTGATCGATGGCTTTTTTGCGTTGATGGCCATCCCAACCATGTCGGCCACAGTGATCATGGCCCCGAGGGTGGTTAGAGAGATCAAGGATTATAGAAAGCGTTTAAAAGCCGGCGAATTATGAATAGAAAGAAGCGTGCTGAAAAATATTGGTTAACGAACATCCGCTATGTATTGATCTTATTATCCATTTGGTTTGTCGTGTCATATGGTGCTGGTATCTTGTTTAAAGAGCAGTTGGATCAGATTAGGATCGGCGGGTTTAAAATGGGATTTTGGTTTGCTCAGCAAGGGTCTATGTATGTTTTTGTGATTTTAATATTCATATATGTCTATCTGATGAACAAATTGGATAAAAAATATGGCTTCGATGAATGACTTTCTATTCGTCGACGCATTAAATGTACAGAACTGGACCTATATTTTGGTTGGTATTAGTTTTGCCTTATACATTGGGATCGCCATATGGTCCAGGGCTAATTCAACAAAGGAATTCTATATTGCTGGACGTGGGGTATCGCCAGTTGCAAATGGTATGGCAACGGCTGCTGACTGGATGAGTGCGGCTTCATTTATTTCTATGGCCGGGATCATTGCCTTTGCCGGATATGATGGTGCAGTTTACCTTATGGGTTGGACCGGTGGCTATGTACTCTTGGCCTTATTACTGGCACCATATCTCAGGAAATTCGGCAAATTTACCGTACCCGATTTTATTGGGGAACGCTATTATTCAAACTCTGCACGGATCGTTGCTGTGATATGTGCGTTGTTGGTTTCATTCACCTATGTTGCCGGACAGATGCGAGGTGTTGGAATTGTCTTTTCGAGGTTCCTGGAAGTCGATATCAATACCGGTGTGATCATCGGCATGCTGATCGTGCTGTTCTATGCGGTTTTGGGTGGAATGAAGGGCATAACCTATACCCAGGTAGCACAGTATTGTGTACTTATTTTTGCATTTATGGTACCGGCCATTTTTATTTCGCTTCAAATGACCGGTAACGCGGTACCACAAATGGGATTTGGTGCGAAATTACTGGACGGCTCAGACCTCTATTTACTGGATAAATTAGATGGATTGAGTACCGAACTCGGTTTTGCTGAATATACCTCTGGTTCAAAGTCTGTGATCGATGTATTTGCCATTACATTAGCACTTATGGTTGGCACTGCTGGCCTGCCTCATGTGATTGTTAGGTTCTTTACGGTCAAGCGGGTTAAAGATGCACGGAAATCGGCTGGGCTTGCATTGCTTTTTATAGTTATACTTTATTCTACTGCTCCGGCAGTTGCGGCATTCGCACGAACAAATTTAATAGAAACTGTTGCTGATAGACCATATGAGTCGGTACCCGCCTGGTTTAAAACCTGGGAGACTACTGGCTTGCTGGAATTTGATGATAAGAACGATGACGGCATTATTCATTATTCCGCAGATTTGGCATCAAATGAGTTGGTTGTAGATCGTGATATTATGGTTTTGGCCAACCCTGAAATCGCAAGATTGCCGAATTGGGTTGTTGCCCTGGTCGCTGCAGGAGGCCTTGCTGCAGCTTTGTCCACAGCTGCAGGCTTGTTACTCGTAATTTCATCTTCCGTATCTCATGACCTTATCAAAAAGGTATATTTTCCACAGATCACGGAACAACAGGAATTGGTTGCGGCAAGAATTTCAGCTGTTGGAGCTGTATGTGTGGCTGGTTATTTCGGAATCAACCCACCTGGCTTTGTAGCTGCAGTTGTTGCTCTTGCCTTCGGATTGGCAGCCGCTTCATTTTTTCCGGCCATCGTATTCGGTATTTTTTACAAACGCATGAACAAGGAAGGGGCCGTAGCCGGTATGGTTGCGGGTATGCTGTTTATGCTCTACTACATGATAAAGTATAAATTGGGTTGGTTTGATGAAGGACTGCCTGATAAATCGGAATGGTGGTTCGGGATTTCTCCTGAGGGATTTGGAACTGTTGCTATGATTGTTAACTTTATAGTGGCAATAACCATAATGCATTTTACCAAGCCAACACCAAAAGAGGTACGTGCCATTGTAGACGATATCAGGATTCCTTCCGGTGCAGGTGATGCAGTACAACACTAATCTGACCAATTATGAGTGACTATCACATTAAGAGCCTGGAGGAATATTTCAAGGTATATCAAAAATCCATTCGTGATCCGGAGTTGTTTTGGGATGAAATTGCTGAAGAGAATTTTGCGTGGCGCCGGTTATGGGATAATGTCTTTAGCTGGGATTTTGCCAAGCCCGAAGTGAAATGGTTTGAAGGCGCCAAACTGAATATCACAGAAAATTGCATAGACCGACATCTACGAATACGGGGTGAAAAAACAGCCTTTATTTTTGAACCGAACGATCCAAACGAAGAGGCAGAACATATCACCTACAATGAACTACACAAACGGGTCTGTAAGTTTGCAAATGTTCTGAAAGATCGAGGGATAGGCAAAGGGGACAGGGTGTGTATTTATCTGCCAATGATTCCTGAATTAGCTATAGCAGTCCTGGCATGTGCACGAATTGGCGCTATTCATTCGGTGGTTTTTGCCGGTTTTTCATCAGCAGCCCTTGCCACACGAATTAATGATTGTACGGCGAAAATGGTTGTCACTGCCGATGGCTCCTACAGGGGTAAAAAGGTAATTGACCTTAAAAACATTGTCGACATTGCTTTAGAAAATTGCCCAACTGTGGATACGGTATTGGTGGTCAGGCGAACCGGTTCCGATATTCCCATGAAGAAAAAACGAGATAAATGGTTGGAACCCTTACTCAACAAAGCTTATGGTGATTGCTTTCCTGAAATAATGGATGCCGAAGATCCTTTATTTATTCTATATACTTCAGGTTCAACCGGCGCACCCAAAGGCATGATGCACTCAACTGCTGGCTACATGGTATTCACTGCTTATACCTTTAAAAATATTTTTAATTACAAAGAAAACGATGTGTACTGGTGCACGGCCGATATTGGCTGGATAACCGGTCATAGCTATATTGTCTATGGCCCGTTGCTAAATGGGGCAACCAGTGTAATATTTGAAGGCGTACCTAGCTATCCGGATTATGGACGGTTTTGGGAGGTGGTAGATAAACACGAGGTCAATCAATTCTATACAGCTCCTACAGCCATTCGTGCATTGGCAAAGGAAAGCCTTGAGTTTGCTTCGAAATATGACCTTTCTTCCCTGAAGGTACTTGGAACTGTTGGAGAACCGATCAACGAAGAGGCCTGGCATTGGTACAATGAAAATATCGGCAAGAAAAAATCACCTATAGTTGATACCTGGTGGCAAACCGAAACCGGAGGGATCATGATCTCTCCCATACCTTACGTTACACCTACCACGCCTACTTTTGCCACTTTGCCGTTACCAGGTGTTCAGCCGGTTTTGGTGGATGATGACGGGAATATTGTAAAAGGCAATCAGGTTGAAGGCAAACTATGCATTAGTTTCCCATGGCCTGCAATGGCGAGAACAATTTGGGGCAATCATGAACGCTACAGGAAGACTTATTTTTCCGATTTCCCGGGCCTTTATTTTAGTGGGGATGGTGCCGTACGTGATGAAGTTGGATATTATCGAATAACCGGACGTGTTGATGACGTCATCATTGTTTCCGGACATAACCTGGGTACAGCACCTATAGAGGATGCTATAGATGAGCATTATGCAGTGGCCGAGTCGGCCGTCGTAGGTTACCCTCATGAAATTAAGGGCAATGCCCTTTATGGATTTGTGACCTTAAAGCCTGACAGGGAAGGCCGGGATCAGGATAACTTGAG
>CAJIBQ010000133.1_pt1 | contig 13168 bp, 11 predicted proteins | sample 9199391 | NCBI WGS metagenome assembly CAJIBQ01 (sample SAMEA7708309, study PRJEB35096) | sediment metagenome | biome: marine neritic benthic zone biome [ENVO:01000025]; feature: sediment [ENVO:00002007]; material: shallow marine sediment [ENVO:03000034] sea grass bed [ENVO_01000059] ... | reverse complement strand
GGTAAAAAACCCGTTTAATACTTACGCTTTTTTGATTCACATCGGTTCGCAACTGGTTTTTGTGTTCAGCAAGCTACAAAAACCACTTGCTCACCACTCCTTACCTGGAGGCGCCACTGACTACCGGGAACTAACCACTGGGAACTAAAAAACCCGTTCTGATGAACGGGTTTTTTAAGTGGTACCTCCAGGAATCGAACCAGGGACACACGGATTTTCAGTCCGTTGCTCTACCAACTGAGCTAAGGTACCTTACTTTCGGGCATCGCCCGCCGAAGCACTTTATTTGAAGTGATAAGGCGGCGCAAATATAGAGGCTATTTTCATTTCCTCAAAGCAAATGCCTTAAAAATTGGTTTCGTAAATTTAGCCTCTAAACCGGTCTATGAATTTAATAATTGACGTTGGAAATAGCAAGGTAAAACTTGCGGTATTTAGTAAAGGAAAACTCATGCGTAAGCGCTCTGTAGATCATGCTGAAATGAAACAGCATGTTGACGAGTTGCTTCAGACATTCAAGTCCATAGATCACGTCATTTTTGCTTCGGTTGGTAAGATCCGAAAAAAGGATGTCAGATTTTTGCCGAAGTCTTTAAAGCTCATAATCCTTGATGAAAGAACTAAATTACCCTTTAAAAACAAATATAAAACTCCACATACCCTGGGTGTTGATCGGCTTGCCTTAGTTAGTGCCTCTGCCATACAATTCCCGGATAAAAACATTTTGATAATAGATGCCGGCAGTTGCATCACATATGATTTCATCAATACCCAAAACGAGTATCTGGGCGGTGCGATATCTCCAGGGATCAGGATGCGATATAAAGCCTTAAATAATTTAACGGCAAACTTACCGTTATTAAGTACAAAATTGCCTCGCGGATTAATAGGCAACTCCACCGAGAATTCCATACATTCAGGCGTGATGAATGGAATTTTGACAGAATTGGATGGCATAATAAACGCCTATCAAAAAAAATATGAAAGTTTAACAGTAATTTTGACCGGTGGAGACGCTAAACTCTTGTCAAAGCGATTAAAAAATAGCATCTTTGCGAACTCGAATTTCCTTCTGGAAGGTTTGAATCACATTCTGGAATTCAATAAAGGACGATGATCAAAAAACTGATTTTGGTATTTGCAGTGTTGGCTATGTTCTATAGTCCGGCACAAGAAAATGCAGCTTCTCCATATTCCTTCTACGGAATTGGGAGTCTTAAATTCAGGGGGACTGTTGAAAACAGGAGCATGGGTGGTTTAAGTGTCTTTACAGACAGCATCCATCTTAATCTGCGCAACCCCGCTGGATATACAGGTAATAATCTGCAAGTGGCCCCTTTCAGCAATGAAAGCAGGCCTGTTAAATTTACGGTCGGAGGATCGGCAACTTCAAGTAATTACAAATCGGATGCAGGTGAGGATAAAGCCAATGCAGCCACATTCGATTATCTGGCCCTGGCCTTCCCGATGGGTAAATTCGGTGCAGGTTTTGGCTTGATTCCATATACGGCCGTTGGTTATAGGCTGGAATCGAATGGAACCGTCAATGGTGAGGAGGCAACGCTTAACCGTTATAACGGGGAGGGCGGATTGAACCGGGCTTTTATGGGACTTGCCTACCAATTCACACCCGCGTTTAGCCTGGGCATAGATGCTGGTTACAATTTTGGTAACATCACTAACAGTTCTGTCGCTTTTAACTATGATGACGAAGGCGAGTTATTGCAATATCAGAGCCAGGAAACAAATCAATCGGAATTACGAGGCTTTACATATACCATAGGTGGGCGATATACACCAATGATCAACGAAAAACTACAACTTTCAGTAGCAGGAAGTTTTTCACCAAAATCTGAGTTATCTGCCGATAATAAACGGGTTTTTGCAACCGTTCTATTTAATGAGACCACAGGCCAGTTTGCAACGGTCAATGAGATCGATGAGGATCTGTCGGCTGAAGGCCTTGATAAAACGACGATAAACTTACCTACAAAGACCTCATTTGGCGTCGGAATTGGGGAGCCGAGGAAGTGGTTTGTTGGGGGAGAATACACTTTTTTGAAAACTAGTCAGTTCTCACATAGTGTATTTGACATAGAAAATGCTACCTTTGAAGATGCCTCTACTTTTTCGGTTGGTGGATTCTTTATCCCCAGATATACCTCCTTCAACAATTATTGGAAGCGACTGGTATATCGAGCCGGGCTGCGATACGAGAAGACCGGTCTAAAGATAAATGACGAATCGATTAATGAGTTTGGCATATCTTTTGGAGTAGGCTTACCAGTTGGACGATTGTTCTCAAATGCTAACATCGGTTTAGAGATAGGCAGGCGGGGTACAACAAGCCAGAACCTGATTCAGGAGAATTTTCTGGAAGTTCAGCTCAGTTTATCTTTGAACGATAGATGGTTTGTAAAACGAAAATTTAACTAACACATTAAAACTTGTATTATGAAGACGAAAATTACATTGTTAATTGCAGTACTTGCCCTGGTAAGCAATTTCGGCTTTTCGCAAAGTAGTAATGAAGAAGACATGAACACGCTTTCGATATTTGTAGAATATGCGAAAGCTAAGAATTATGACGCCGCTTATGGTCCATGGATGGAACTGAGACAGCGCAACCCAAAATTCAACAGGGCCATATTTAAATATGGTGAGGATATCCTTGAAGACAAGATCAAGAAGTCCTCTGGTGCAGAAAAGGTTGGGTATGTCAATGACCTTTTGAAATTATGGAATGAGCGAGGTGTCCATTTTGCCAGTAAAACTCCTAAGGGCGAATATATGGCAAAGTCTTGCCAGCTGACTTACGATTTCAGAAAGGAACTCGGCAAATCCGATTCGGACCTTTATAACTGTTTTGACAATGCTTACAATACCGATAAAAAAACATTTACAAATCCGAAAAGCCTGTATACTTATTTCTCTTTGATGGTGGATTTGTATGATAGTGGTAAAAAACCAGCACAGGACCTTTTCAATAAATATGATGATGTTGTAGAAAAGGTAGAAGATGAGGTAAAGAATTATTCCACTTCACTCAATGACCTTGCTGCCAAAGAGGAAGCTGGTACTGCGTTAACCAAGAGAGAAAAAAGTTATAAGAAATTCTATGAAAGCTATCTGGGAGCTTATGATAAGATCTCCGGAAGTATTGACAGCAAGCTCGGGGAACGCGCAAACTGTCCAACTTTGATTCCGCTTTACACGAAGGATTTCGAATCGAATAAAGGAAATGCGGTTTGGTTGCAGCGTGCAGCAGGAAGAATGTCGGCGAAAGAATGTACAGATGACCCGTTGTTTTTCAAACTGGTGAACGCTTATCATAACTTGAGTCCATCGGCCAACTCGGCCTATTACCTGGGTATCCTGAAAGATAAGGAAGGTGCCACTAATGAAGCGCTAACCTTTTACGAGCAAGCCCTAAGCCTTGAAACCGATGGTTATCAGAAGTCAAAGCTTTATGAAAGAATTGGTGATAAGCTGAAGAAGAAAGGAAGTTATGGAAAAGCAAGAAACTATTACCGTCAGGCATTGAAACTGAATCCTGCGAACGGAAGGCCGCACCTTAAAGTTGCCCAAATGTATGCCAGCAGTGCAAACAGATGTGGTACAGATAATTTTACCAAGCGTGCCGTGTTCTGGTATGCTGCCGATGAGGCCGCAAGAGCTGGGCGAATAGACCCTAATCTTAAGAAGGCTGCTGCTCAAACAGCTGCCAATTACAGGGCTAAAGCTCCGCAAAAGAGTGAGATATTCTCCTCCGGAAGGGCCGGCGAAACCATCAGCATTGGTTGCTGGATAGGAGGTAGCGTCAAGGTTCCTTCACTCTAATGAACGTCTTTAAAATACAAATACCATCTTACATGGTCACAGTTGCTGCTGTGACCATGTTTTTTTCATGTAAGAATAACTTTAAGGAAGTACAGAACATCGGGATCAAAATAACCGACCCGCTGACAATTGCCGAGAATATCAATACGATTTATACGGATTCCGGTCGGTTGAAGTCTGTCCTCAAAAGCCCGAAAATGTTCAACTATTCAAATCGGGAATTCGCTTTTTATGAATTCCCTGAAGGCATTGATCTCATTCTTTATGATGACCTGGAGAACCAGACCAATGTTGTTGCTGATTTTGCAATATCATATGAGGAAACCGACCTTATTGACCTTCGTGGTAATGTGGTTCTTCATACTCAGAATAATGATACCCTGTTTGCCGATCAATTGTTCTACGATCAGAAACGAGAATGGCTGTTTACCAATCGCCCTGTGCGTTTCAGAACCAAGGATCAGCTTATAGATGGAAATGGTTTCGACTCAGACAGGAACTTTGACCTGGCAAGGGTTCTTGAAGTTACAGGGATCGTTTTTCTAAATGAATAATTCTTATCTTTACTTCAAACCGATTGCCCGATGAAACTGCTGAAGTTTTTGCAATACGCCTATCTGTTTTTTTTCGCTTTATTCCTGTATGATGCCGTTTCCAACTGGAATGTCGATAGGGGAAGAGCTTATATGTCCTTGTTCTTTTCAGCAATAGCCGTATTCATGTATTTCTTCAGAAAGAAATACCGCAAGCGCTTCGAGGATCGAGGTAAATTATAGGCATGTCGACTGAGCTTACAGTTATCATCATCAGTTTGATCTTTTCAGCCTTCTTCTCAGGCATGGAGATCGCATACGTGTCTTCCAATAAAATCCACATAGAGATCGAGAAGAAACAAGGCGGTTTTCTCAGTACCCTCTTGACACAGATCACCAAAAAACCCAGCAAGTTTATAGCTACCATGTTAATCGGTAATAATATCGCGCTGGTTATCTACGGATTTTTTATGGGGGAATTACTGGTCAACTGGTTCCAAACCATGTTGCCGTCCAACAGCGGCTTGATCAATTACCTATTGACCGATCTATCACTGCTTACTCAAACGGTCATTTCCACAATCATTATTCTGATCTCGGCCGAATTCCTGCCAAAGGTATTTTTCCAGATCTATTCCAACGTGATGGTTAAGTTTTTTGCTTTTCCGGCTTATATCTTTTATTTGCTGTTTTCAGGCATTTCAAATTTTGTCATTTGGATTTCGGATCTCGTGCTGAAGCATTTCTTCAAAACCGAAGGCGACAATATGCAATTGACCTTCTCAAAAGTTGAGTTGGGGCATTATATTTCGGAACAGATGCAAGCTATTGAAGATGATGAAGAGATTGATAATGAAATTCAGATATTTCAGAATGCACTGGAGTTTTCCGATGTAAAGGCAAGAGAAGTGATGGTACCCCGAACCGAATTAGTAGCTGTTGAGATCTATGAATCGGTTAAAGGACTGGTTGAGCTTTTCTCATCTACTGGATATTCAAAGATCCTGGTTTATCGCGAATCCTATGATGATATTCTGGGGTACGTGCACAGCTTTGACATGTTTAAAAAACCGAAATCCATCCGGTCCATAGTCATGCCCGTTGAGTTTGTACCAGAAACCATGTTGATCATGGATATTCTGGATGTCATGACCAAGAAGAAGAAAAGTATAGCGGTTGTTTTGGATGAATATGGAGGCACTTCTGGAATACTCACTATTGAAGACATTGTAGAGGAGCTGTTTGGCGAGATCGAAGATGAACACGATATCATTGCCCTGCTTGAAGAGCAAGTGAATGGCAATACCTATAATTTTTCAGCCCGACTTGAAGTGGACTACCTCAATGAAACGTATAAACTCAATCTTCCGGAGAGCGAGCATTACGAAACACTTGGTGGATTGATCGTAGACAAAACCGAAGGCATCCCGAAGCAAAATGAAAAGGTTAAGATCGATCAATTTCTTTTTACCATAATCGAAGTGTCGAATACCAAAATTGACTTGGTCTCCCTGGAAATTTTGGATCACCAGCAAAAATCGTCTCAAACACAATATATTACGATAATCTGCTTTTATTATTTAGCAGAAAATGGTATTTTCGCCCACTGTATTTTACTAAGCAAACACTTAAGAAATGGCAATTTTAAATAAGATTAGACAACGTTCACTGGTACTTATCATCGTGATAGCCATGGCCTTGTTCTCGTTCGTACTCGCCGATCTTTTCCGAGGCGGTGGTGGAGGTGGAAAATCTGAGACCATCGTAGCATCTGTGAACGGAAAGGAGATCAGCCGTGAGGATTTCATGCAGAAAGTTGAGAATCTGCAGCGCCAACTTGGCCCTTCACTTACCAGTACCCAGGCCATGAATCGTGTATGGGATCAGGAATTGCGTAAGACAATTCTTGATGGTCAATATGACGAATTGGGAATTACTGTTGAGCGTGATCAAATGCGTGAATTGATCAAGCAAAATCTATCATCCTTCCCCGAATTCCTGGATGATGCCGGACAGTTTGACGAAAATAGATTAAACGAGTTTATTGCCAATTTGCGGGATATCGCTCCGGAACCTGGTTTTCTAGGTAATTCACCCATAACCTATGAGTCCTGGACGACCTTTGAAAATGATATAGCTGCTGGTGGAAAGTACCAGACCTACTTCAACATGGTAAAGGCCGGTTTGGTCGCTACCCTTGCTGAAGGTGAACTCGATCATAAATTGGAGAATGAAACAGTTGATATCAAGTATGTTCAAATACCGTATTCCTCAATTGCAGATAGTTTAGTGGAGGTCACCAAATCGGATATTGCAGAATATGTGAACAGGAACCTGAGCCAATATGAAGTTGATGAATCCAGGGACCTGCATTATGTGGAGTTCAAGGAAGATCCATCTCAAACGGATGACGATAATGCAAGGCAAGCTGTGATTACACTTTCTGAGAATCCCGGTTTTTCAGATCTTGATAACATTGCTACCTTCATGAATAACAATTCTGATCTTGGTTTCAATGACCGATTCCTGTTTAGGGACAAAATGCCTGTCAAATTGGTGGATAGCGTATTTCCATTGAAAGTAGGGGAGACTTATGGACCATACAAGCAAGATCAGACGTATGTAATCACCAAAGTTGTTGCTGAAAAACAATTGGCCGATTCGGTCAAGGTGAGGCATATACTTATACCACATGTGGGGGCAACACGAGCAGACGCCACAGTTATCAAAACTGAAGAAGAGGCCAAAGCAACTGCCGATAGTATTTATGGCCTTATAAATAGGAGAAGAGCCAATTTCCTTGACCTCCTTGACTTATCATCGGATAAGGTGAGTAACGAAAAGGATGGAGAGATCGAATTTGACTACGATGCAGCTATGGCTCCTGAGTTCAAGGACTTCTCATTCGAACGAAATGTGGGGGATGTCGATGTGGTGAAAACGAGTTTTGGATTTCACATTATCGAGATCCTTGAGCGAAATGATCCGCAGCGCGTGATCAAGATCGCTAACCTCGGCATGGAAGTTGAAGCCTCAGAAGAAACTGTTGATGAAGTATTCAACCAAACTTCGAAATTTGAAATTGCGGTAGCCGATCGCGAATTCCAGGAAGTAGCTCAAGAAAATGAGTATACGGTTAGGCCTGTAACGGCGGTTAAAGCCCTGGATGAGAATATTCCTGGTTTAGGCTCTCAGCGCAGCATGGTTCGATGGGCATTTGAAGCAACCAGCAAAGTAGGCGATGTAAGACGATTTAATCTGCCTTCGGGAGGTTATGCCATTGCCCAGATCACTGCAATTAACAAGGAAGGTGTGATGAGCAATGAAAAGGCATCGGTTACGGCTCTTCCAGAGATCAGGAAAGAGAAAAAGGCTAAAATGATCCGTGAAGGGATAAGCGGAACCACCCTTGAAGATATTGCAGCAAATCAGAGTCAGACCGTAAGGACCGCAGTTTCATTAAATATGAAGAACCCGACGCTTGCCGGTGCCGGACGTGAACCAAAAGTTATCGGCGCTGCTTTCGGACTTGGAGAAGGTGAAACTTCCGGGATCATCGATGGTAGCAATGGGGTTTATGTTGTGCAGGTCACCAAGAAAACTGCTGCTCAGGAACTTCCAACCTATCAGAATATTGCATCGAGGTTAAGTACGACGAAAGTATCTGCTGCAAATGCGGCTCTGTACAATGCACTTAAGGATGCATCGGATATTAAAGACAACAGAGCAAATTTCTATTAGAAGAAATTTCTAAATAATATCGACCCCGTCACAATGCTGATGGGGTTTTTTATAGAATCATGTCCTGGTACGGGATAATTGTCTTGAATCCTTTTTCTTCGAAGTAAGGATTGACAACAGATTTGGAACCCACCAAAATGAAATCGCCTCCCCAGGCGCCCAAACTTTTGATACAACCCGGGAAATCCGAAAATAATTCGGCCTTAATGGTTGGACGTTTCAGGATCTCAGATATTAGCCTTTCGTGTTCTTCCACCCGAGCAGAAAAGTCCTCCAGGGATTCGGCCTGGACCATCGCCGATGTAAGTTCACTTATACGATCAATAATGGTTTGATCAACAGCACCCGACTGTTGGTAGTATTTTACCGCAACCTGACTATCCCTTTTGATGTTGAGGTGAACAAAGTGGAGATCAGATTTGAATTTCGGATCAAAATCAACAGCTTTTACGGTAGGTCCTTTGTCGGTGATTTGATAAAGTATGGGCGTATTATACCTGGCGCATGCAATATCATATCCACTTCCTCCGATTGTCCTTTCTAACAATTGAAATGCATCAATCTCTGCCCATTGCGCCATGTTATTGATCAAGGTTGAGGAAGAACCCAGGCCCCAGTCCCGGTCAAAGTCCATTTCTGTTCGCACCTTAAAACCTTTTCCATTTTTAAGAAATCCCGGATTCATAACCATGGCAGCATTCAGAATGTTCGACAATCCTGCGGATATCCGGTCGTGGCTTTCAGGCACAACTGCCTGCGTGTCGCTTAGAACGAATTTACCCTGGTACCAGACCTGATTCAATTTGTCAAAACTTATCCATTCAATATGCCTTTCCTTAATGGGCTCAACCTTTAAGGATTGCCCATACTTTGTTGGTATGGCTAGAGACAATGCACCATCAAGGACCACGTACTCGCCCGTGATCAAAAGTTTGCCATTGCTATAAAAGGCCTGCATGATATTTATATACGAAGTTTTTCAAGGGCGTCGGTTACTGCCCCGTGGGTCACTGTGTTGTTCCTGAAGTATTCTATCAACTTGTTTTTCTCATCATCTGTGGCATGATATTCATTCAAAATGTTGATCAAATGCATTTTCATATGGCCTTCCTGGATCCCCGTGGTGATCAGGGAACTAACAGCGGCAAAATTCTGAGCAAGCCCAACTGCTGCTGCGATGGCCATCAATTCTTTTGCAGATGGATTCCCCAGCATTGCCAGGGCTAAATTCACCAAAGGATGTACGCGTGTCAATCCACCAACCGTCCCCAAAGCTATCGGGAGTTCCGTTGTAAAGGAAAAGATACCATTCTCAACAGATGCCGTTGACAACGAAGAATACCTGCCACGTCTTGAAGCATGAGCATGGATACCAGCCTCAACAGCCCTGAAATCATTACCGGTTGCTATAACAACCGCATCGACACCATTCATTAAACCTTTATTATGAGTTACGGCCCTGAAAGGTTCTACCTCGGCTATTTTTACCGCTTTCAGGAATTTTTCTGCGAACTCAGGCGCTGTCATTTTCTCCACCGTATCCAGTTGTTCGATCTGGCAACTCACCGAGGCTCGAACAAGGCAACCAGGCACATAGTTAGAAAGAATGCTCATGATCACTTCCATCTTTTGTTCTTCGGCAGTAAATGCTTCATATCTGGCGGCCTGTTTAACGAGGGTATGGGCAAAACTTTCCAGGCAAGAATTGATGAAATTGGCTCCCATTGCATCTTGAGTCTCAAAGGTGGCAAATATCTGATAATAGCCGTCCAGCGCGTTGCTTTTATCTATCAATTCTATGTCCAAAATGCCGCCACCGCGCTTCACCATGTTCCTGGTGATCTCCTCGGTCTCTGCAAACAATTGTGGCTTGATATCTGCGAAGAACTGATGCAATTTTTCAGGATTCCCGTTATAGATGAAATGGACCTGCCCGATCTTCGTTGTGGATAAGACTTCGGCCTTAAAACCACCTCTATCCATCCAATATTTTGCCGATTTACTGGCAGCAGCCACAACCGAGCTTTCCTCTATGGCCATGGGTACTGTATAGAGCTTTCCATTGATAAGGAAATTTGGTGCAACCGCAAACGGCAGGTAATAATTGGTAATTGTATTCTCGATAAACTCATCGTGAAGGCGCTGCAGTTGATCATCATCATTCCAGTACTGTTCAATGATCTTTCTTGCGTTTTTTTGCCCGTTAAAATGCGTGTCTATGATCCAATCTACCTTGTCGGATTTTGAAAGTTTTGAAAAACCAGAAACGGGTTTCGACATCGACCTGAATTTTAATGAAACAAAGATAGTATTCTGGTATGAATATCGGACCAATAGCTTGTATAATGGGCATTTAACTGTTAATACTTCATGGATATTCCATTATTTTTAGTAAACTTGGGAACAGATTGATGAAAAACACACTGCTGATGCATCAGTTAAAGTTCTTAACTGCTTTCTTCTTTTTTATAGGCATCTATACTTCAACTCAGGTAGATATATACAGCATTCACTAACTAATAAAATGACTTATGAACGATTCCGTATTTAAAGATCAGAAGACCCTTTTTGGCCACCCCGTAGGTTTATTTATTCTGTTTCTCACAGAGATGTGGGAACGATTCTCCTACTACGGTATGCGGGCCATTCTTGTACTTTACCTGGTTGCCGAAACAGCAACTGACAATCCAGGTTTGGGATGGGCCAATGACAGTGCCATTGCCTTGTATGGGTGGTACACCATGTTCGTATACGTAGCTTCCATACCGGGTGGAATAATTGCTGATAAGTTACTCGGGCAGCGAAAATCTGTTTTTGTCGGTGGTTTACTCCTGGTTGCTGGGCATAGCGTGCTGGCAATTGAACAGATGTGGGCCTTTTATACGGGTCTGGTATTGATAGTTATGGGTGTAGGCATGCTGAAGCCAAATATTTCTACAATGGTAGGTGGCCTGTATCCGAAGAATGAGCAGAATAGGCGCGACATGGGATTCTATATCTTTTATATGGGGATCAATCTTGGCGCAGCTGTGGCAGCGCTCGCAGTAGGCTATGTAGGTGAGAATATAGGATGGCATTACGGATTTGGTATGGCCGGTGTAGGTATGGCCTTGGGTCAATTGACTTATTGGTACGGTCAAAAGTATCTGCGCCATGTTGGAAACCTGGTGGTGGATGAAAGGGATGAGTCTGAAAGATCGGAAAGTAGCAATCTGTTAACGGCCATTTTCAAACATACCAATTCCATTATTGGTTTTGTAATCATGACCCTTCTCGGATTAGGAATATGGTTTATAGGAGGATCCTGGTCTTATGGTTTGTTGGTCATAGGTCTGGCCTTTGCTGTTGGTGTTGGAATTGTAGTATATAACGATGGAAATAAAGTAGAAAAAGACCGTATCCTGGTTACGTATATATCGTTTTTGATTATCATTATCTTCTGGGGAGCCTTTGAACAGGCAGGTGGATTGATGAATGTTTATGCAGCTCAAAAAACGAACCTATCTTTGGGTAACTTCGAAGTACCTGCAAGTTGGTTCCAATCAGTTAATGCCATATTCATTTTGATCTTTGCCACCATCGTAGGTAGTTTCTGGGTCTGGTGGAAGAATCGGGGCAAGGAATCTTCTTCACTGTTCAAGATGGCCATTGGAGTCATTATTATGGGCTGGGGATTTTTCTTTATGTCCCTCGCCAGTAAGGAAGTTGGCTATGACGCGGCAGGAGAGATCATAAAGAAATCAGGCATGCAATGGCTTGTTCTGGCCTATTTATTTCATACCCTGGGTGAATTGTGTGCATCACCGGTTGCTTTATCATTCATTACAAAATTAGCTCCGGAACGCTGGATGGCATTTATGATGGGTGCTTATTTCGCCGCTACAGGCCTTGGAAATAAAGTTGCCGGGCTGCTAGGAGAATCAGCAACGGATTATGGTGAATTCGTCATCTTTACCGGAATTGCTATTTTCTGTACGATCATGGGATTGTTGGTGGTTGCCATATTGAAACCGTTGAAACGGCTTACACATGGTGCCGAAGAACGTGAAGGCTCCCAACATGATGAAACAGAAGGATTCGAATTGGCTGACGGTTCTAATTAATCTCAATTGTCATGACAGATCAGACTTCTACGGAGCAGTTTTTTAAATCGAACGTACTCGGCCATCCTTCAGGACTTTTTGTACTGTTCTTTACCGAAATGTGGGAACGCTTTTCCTATTATGGCATGCGCGCCCTGCTTGTACTGTTCTTTACAGCCTCTCTTCTTGATGAAGGATGGGGATGGCCCAGAGAGCACGCCATGGCCCTTTTCGGAACATATACCGGGCTTGTATATTTATCAACACTGCTAGGAGGCTATTTTGCCGATAAGATCATTGGTTATCGCTATGCTGTTGCAGTTGGTGCACTTCTAATGACATTAGGTCATGCATGTATGGCCATGGAAACCCAGTTCTTTATTTATACCGGACTGACCTTACTGGTTTTTGGAAGTGGATTTTTCAAACCTAATATGACCTCCATCATATCGGAGATGTATAAGAACCACGAGCATAAGAAGGATGGTGCCTTTACCATTTTTTATATGGGTGTGAACGCAGGTGCTTTCCTTGGAATACTCCTTTGTGGTTATCTTGGGGAAAAAGTTGGTTGGAGCATAGGATTTGGTCTTGCCGGTATATTCATGCTATTCGGGTTGCTTCAGTTTTGGTATGCTCAGGGCATATTTGGTAATATCGGGTTAAAGCCAACAGCCGAATCAAAAGCCGAGCAATTACAGAGCGATACCGACAAAAGAAATCCGTTTACCAATTGGCAGATGATCCTGATCTTGGTCTCAAGTACGCTGGGTCTGCTTTGGCTTCTCAATTCGCCGGCCTCCAAAATTTCGGAAGGTAGCTTTGATATGTTCAATTTTAGTTTTGCCGGACTTGGAGGAAATGACTTGGTCATTCTATCGGCCTTGGGGATTTTTATTTTCTTGTTGGTTTACCGTTTAACTAAATATTCGAAGATCACAAGGGATAAGATGATCGCTATTTCTTTCTTCT
>CAJIBQ010000048.1_pt1 | contig 13278 bp, 13 predicted proteins | sample 9199391 | NCBI WGS metagenome assembly CAJIBQ01 (sample SAMEA7708309, study PRJEB35096) | sediment metagenome | biome: marine neritic benthic zone biome [ENVO:01000025]; feature: sediment [ENVO:00002007]; material: shallow marine sediment [ENVO:03000034] sea grass bed [ENVO_01000059] ... | reverse complement strand
GCTATTGAGCTGTTTCACAATTTCACCCTCATGCATGACGACATTATGGATGAAGCAGTATTGAGGCGAGGGAAGACCACAGTTCATAAAAAATGGGACATCAATACGGCCATATTGTCCGGCGATGCACTTTTGATATTGTCCTATCAATTGTTTGATAATTATGAACCGGCTAACTACCAGGCCATGATCAAACTTTTTAATCAAACAGCGATTGAAGTTTGTGAAGGCCAGCAAATGGACATCGATTTTGAAACGCGCCAGGATGTCAATGAGGATGAATACCTCAAAATGATCGAATTTAAAACAGCTGTTTTGCTTGGGGCCGCCATGAAAATGGGAGCCATTGTTGCAGAAGCCGATGACTGGGATCAACAATTGATCTATGATTTTGGTAAAAATCTTGGCATAGCATTTCAACTTCAGGATGATTACCTGGATACTTTTGGAGATGAAGTTTCATTTGGGAAGGAAATAGGGGGCGATATCCGGGAAAACAAAAAGACCATGTTGGTTATTAAAGCCCTGGAGCTCGCTGAGTCATCACAGAAGGAGCGCTTGTTATTCTTATTGGCTGAGGATGATAACGCAGATGATAAGGTCAAAGAGGTTCAAGCTATTTACAGATCAAGCGGGGCGGACCAGGCCGTTCAAGCCTATATTTCACAATTTACTGAAAAGGCTCTGGCCGTGCTCGAACAGCTCGACATCAGCGAAACCAACAAGGAAGCCCTTACGGTTTTTGCCAGGCAACTCATGAACAGGTCTGTATAATGAAATTGCCAACATCATTTGAAAACCTCGTTGATCGATCACAATCAACCAATCTGTATCCGAAGCTGGTTGCTCAGTTGAACAAAGACCTGCGTCTTGCAAATCAAGACCTTCAGTTCGATCTTGAAGTACTGCCAACCAGTTTAAAATACATGCTCCATGAATTGATCTTCGATCTGATTCAGAATCATTTTCGGGAATACCTCAATCTGTTGTATGTTGTGGATGTTTCGGAAAAGAAAGTACGTGAACTGGATACAAGCGAGCCCGATAAGTTGGCAGAGCAAGTTACATTCTTAGTGCTTCAGCGTATATGGCTAAAGGTATGGTATAAGTATACCGGGCTTTAAAAATCCTTTCTTTTTGATCTTCTTACAATTCCCAATACCGGAAGTATTACCCATAAACTCAAGCTTACGAAAGAGACGAGCAAACCGAAATCAGTGCCGAAAAAGCGCTTAAAAATGGCACCGGTATAACCCAATAATGCAGAAATATCCAGTTTGAGCAGGATCAGGGTTCTGGACAGGTCAATCGGATTCAATAGAGAACCTATCAGGGACAACTTGTCAAGGGGATAATCTTCAAAAAGAACAAGCGTCATAAGAAATAATCCATCATAGATCACAGCAAGAAACAGCCAGAGCAATATGGCATATCCAAATCCTTTGATCCTGTTCTCAAAACCCATTGCAATATTAAATGCCAGGGCCGTAAAGATGAAAGTGAGAAAAGCACCTGTGATCAATAGCAGGGAAAAGTCCCAGATGACACTGGATTGCAGCAGGCCATAGATAAGAAAAGGAATTCCCAGACCAAGAATTAAACTCATGGATAGCGACATGGCCACGCCCAGGTATTGACCCAAAAAGATCGAAGTTCGTTTTAATGGCTGAGCCAGCAGCAATTCGGTGAATTCCTTGGAGTTGTAATAATACATCACCCCGAAAATTGTTCCTATTAGCGGGACAAGTACGATAATAACATTCATTAGCGTGATCACAGCTTTTGAAAGATCATTGTTCAGAAACAACAAAACAATGGCAAGCAAAAAATAGAAGATCAGATAGACATAGCTCCATCTGCTTCGCATCAGGTCATAGAAACTGTATTTTAGGATCTTAAGCATGCGAATTGTTTTTAAGAATGGACGCTATGGCATGTTCGAATTCCGGTTGTTCGGTCCGTTTTTTCAAGGATTCAATATTGCCTTTGAAGTAGATCTTCCCTTCCAGCAGGAAAATGATCTCATCGGCCAATTCCTCAACAAAACTCATTATATGGGATGTAATGAGGATGGTTTTGCCCTTAGCTTTTTCTGAAAGTATCATCTCCTTGAGTTCGATCAATGAAACCGGATCAAGTCCGGTACTGGGCTCGTCAAGTATGATGAGCGGACTGTCGAACATGAAGGTCAGAAGGATATTAACCTTTTGCTTAGTGCCTCCAGAAAGGTGACTGAGTTTTTTGTTTAAATAAGGATCCAGCTGAAAGCGCTCAATCAATTCCTGTTCATTGCTGGGTTCGTTACGAAGGTCTTTAATCATTTTGATCAATTCGGACACTTTCAGGTTATTCGGAAAGTTTGCGATCTGAGGCAAATAGTCTATCTGTTTCCTGTATGTGCTGTTCCTTTTGATGTTTTCACCGAACACCTCTATGCTTCCCTTTTGAGGGATTACCATGCCTAAAACGGACTTGATAAGCGTTGTTTTTCCGGAACCATTCGGGCCCAAAACCGCAAAGATACCTCCCGTATCGACCTCCAGGTCAATACCGCGAAGCACGGTGTTCTTTTTAAACCGTTTGTGAAGATCCTTTACAGTTACCATTCGATTCGTTTTATGGAAGGGGACTTGTCTTCCAGGTTATCAGGCGTAAAAACAGGTGATACCTTTTCGGAAAAATTGATGATATCTATAAACAGGCTACGCATGAGTACTATGGTTTCAGGAGTTCGGTTGACCACATAGGAAAACAGTTTAACCGGCCTGAAAGGGACGTCCCCAAAGCCGTCCTTGTCCAGGTCATATCCCGTGTAGTTAGTCCAATAGTTAGATTCGAATAAATTGTCATGGACCTTGCTGTTATAAGACAGGTCGAACGAATTATAAAGGAAGTTGTTGGCTGTAAAAGAATTGCTATAACATGCTCCTCTCACCTTGATTGCCCAACCATTGTTTTTGAAGTCATTGTGCTCATAAACAATTCTATTAGATCCCTCGATGTTGATACCGATGGTGTTTTCTTCGAACGTATTTCTTTTGATCTCGGCATCATTGATCTCTTTTAACAACAATCCGTAAGATGCGCTTCCCCAATTATGCCTGAATGTATTGCTATACATTTCGATATTTTTTGAAAACATAACTGCAACTCCCGCACCGTTGTTCTCGAAAACATTATTCTCGTAAATATCGTCATTGGAAAACATAAAGTGCAGCCCGTATCGCAAATTTCCTGTACTTGTATTCTCCCGTATTGCGCAATCATTTGCAAATTCAAGGTAGATACCATCTCTTACTCCCTGGATATAATTCTTTTCGATTTCAATATGATGGCTATACCAAAGATGAACACCATTTCCGGAATTGTGTTCCTCCTTGGCATTTCCAACGATCTTATTGTTAAAGATCTTTCCATGGCTTGATTTTTCGATATAAAGTCCGAAAAACAGTTTTTCCAAAACCAGGTTTCGCAATTCAAAGAATTTGCTCTTACGAACACGTATGGCTGCATGATCCTTAGTGTAACTTACGCCTACGTTGATGATGAACAATCCATCTATTGTAACGTGATCTGAAATAATTGTGAAGATCTCACCTTTCATTTGTCCGTCTATCACGGGGTAGTCTTTACCAATAATAGTTAGTGGTTTGTTGACAACGAGATCATACTCCCTGTAAGTTCCCTTTTGAACGAAAATGGTATCGGAAGGAGAAGCTCGCTCGATGGCTTGAGAAATTGAGGTGATTTTGCAAGAACTACATACGGTCAATGTTTCAGCCTTAGCAATGCCAGATGAAACAAGCCATAATGATACTATGATCCAATTTTTGATCTTCCGTGTCATGCTCTCAAATTAACTAAAAAGAATTTATTGATTGAGGTGAGCCAGTAAACTGTTCCAGTCATAGAGTTCACCGCCCTCTGCGTTCTGCATCTTTTCCGCTTCAACTCGGGTACTGAATGCTGAAAGATATGCACCCATTGGACTCGGAATGTTCTCACTGATCAGGAATGTAGCTCGTGTGGCGTCAATCAATGTATTTGGATTCATGAAATCATTCGATAAGTACAATTTGATTTGAGATGTATCGAATTCAGTTGAAAAATGAATCATGCATTCAATGGCATCGAACTTATAGACCTTCCCTTTTTGTGTGACCACTTCGGCAGCATGTACCTTATCGACGATTGTCATTTTACAGAAATAACAACCATCCAGGCCATATTCTATGGGCTGAGGCCCAACTTGACATGACAGGAAAGCACTTAGAAATAATAATGTGACAAGAATTTTTAGTGTTTTCATGATGTTGTTTTTAAGTTACAGCCGATCTTAACACGGAGCGTTTTCGCTCCTTTTTAGCGACTTTGAAAGCAACAAATGATAAAGCCATTCCAAGACCTAACAGAAAGGCTCCGAGTTGAGGATAGGAATGGGCAGTAAAATTCAAAATATCTTTTGATCCGAATAATGGCGGCTGAAATCCCATGACTGTGCCATCTGGGTTCGTAAATTTCATGATGGCCTTGGGATCCAAATCATGGCCGTAATCGTGCTCCCACAAATAAAAATCATATAATCCGGCACAACTTAAGAGTACCATCAGGATAAACCACCCAAGGAACCATTTATAGTTTCCTTTTAGTGCAATGATAAGCCCGAGTATAGATGTGATGATAATCCCGGCAGGGAAAATTTTGAATTCAGGAATGGCTTCCGGAATATACTTCATCCCCACATAGTGATTCATGATATTGATGTTTTTTATATCATGAGGATTGGCATCGGTAAAGTCGTTGATGTGAATGTACATGCCCAATGGTGTTGGATACTGCGGCGCCTCAAGCGTTATTTTCCAGAGGGGGAACAGGAACAGGCCCAAGGGAAGGATTGCTGCAAGGATCATCAATTTATTAGATGTTTTCAAGGATTTAAGCATTTCTAATGGGATTAAAAGGTTTAGTAAAAAGGCGAGAGCGAAAATCGACTCTCGCCTTTATCAGGAAAATAAACACTAAAACAAAATTCTCCTGTCACATTAAAACTAATCTTCGCCTAGAGACCAACTGAGTTCTATATTTGAATTTCTAGGGGAAACTCGAACATATCCTTGCATTTCCTGGTGCAGGGCCGAACAGAAGTCAGTACAATAGAATGGCCAAACCCCTTCTTTCATAGGCTCCCAAATAATGGTTTTAGTTTGACCAGGCATGATCAAAATTTCAGAGGTATTGGCTCCTATTATTGCAAATCCGTGGGGTACATCAAAATCTTGTTCGTGGTTGGTAACATGGAAATAAACCTTATCACCAACTTTAATACCTTCGATGTTATCCGGGGTAAAATGACTGCGTATTGAAGCCATATATACATGTACTTCATTGCCATTACGCTCTACTCTGGCATCAGCCGGGGTTGCAGTAACATATTTATGCTTGTTCTCTTCCAACTTGAATATCTTCTTTGAATTTGGTGCAAGAAGCTCTGCAGGACAACCGGCAGCATAATGCGGCTCACCGTGTGTAGGGAAGTCTGAAAGCAGTTCCATCTTATCACCTGAAATATCATAAAGCTGAGCTGAGTGTTCCAATTCCGGACCGGTGGGCAGATATCTGTCCTTCGTGATCTTGTTCATTGCTACCACGTATTTGCCGAAAGGCTTTCTTGAATTACCGCCAGGGATCATCAGGTGACCTACCGAATAATAGGTAGGTTTTCTGTCGATCACCTCCCAGGTTCCCAGTTTCCATTTAACGACTTCAGAAGAGATAAAGAAGGTTGTATAGGCATTGCCATCTGCATCGAATTCGGTATGTAATGGCCCTAATCCACCGCTTTTAACACTACCAGCATTGATGGCTTCAAAATCCAAAACAGGAATGCCATAGGCGTTGTCTGTGAACTTTTCGTTTTCAATTGCATCCATCATTTTAGTATATGAATGCACCGTGACATCGGCAGACAGTTTACCACTACCCACGATATATTCTCCAGTTGGATCAACGTCACAACCATGGGGTGATTTCGGTGTTGGCAAGAAATAAATCGCACCTGCCACCTCAGTTGGATCTATGGTCAAAACCTCGGTTATAGTCGTTGAAGTTGCTGTGTGGGTTTCTTCATCCATCAAATTATGCATATAAGAGGTTGACATTTTAGTACCGCCACCGTTGGCAACAAACTCTTCAATTTTCTGCCAGTTTACAGCTGCGATAAAATCCTTGTCATTTTGCGATGCATTGACCTCTAACAATGTGCTGGCCTCTTCAGTGTTATATGTGGTAAAGAAGAACCAACCGTGGGAGTTTCCTCTTCCCGGGTGTGCCTTATCATAATCAAAACCTGGCATAAGAACCTGGAACGCAAGATTCATTCGTCCTGATTCTGCATCTACTTTGTAAAAAGTTAATGCCCCTTTGAAATTTCCTTTCTTGTCTTTTATGGCCATGTCTCTTTGAGGGACCGGTACCGCAAATCGTGTTCCGGCCACAACGTATTCGGTGTTTTCAGTTACATAGGAGGAACTATGGTTACCTGCTGTATTTGGAACTTCGATGATCTCTGCAGTTTCAAAAGTGGAAAGATCAATCCTCGCGATCCTTGGTGTATTGTTACCGTTCACAAAAACCCATCTTCCATCGAGCTCACCATTTGTTTGTGAGATATCCGGGTGGTGCAAATCATCCCATGGTACGAAACCAAACGATGTATTCAATAAAGGCTTTGTCTCCTCCGAATAACCGTATCCTGATGTTGGAAACTGTGAGAAAACAGGAATTTCTTTAAACATTCTACCAGATGGTAAGCCGTATACCGTAAGGTTACCGCTGTACCCTCCCGAGAGGAATGCGTAGAATTCATCTTGTTCTCCGGGTGCCACATAAACTTTTTCAGCTGCACTTGATGACAAGGCCCCGTTGGTTTGAGAACCCGAATTATTACAGCTTACAAAAACTGTAGCAGCGACAAAAATTACTGCCAATCCTTTTACTAAATGTTTCATTGTTTTGATATTTTAAGTGTTTATTCTTCAGGTAATATTACTTTGTCCACAACATGGACAATTCCGTTGCCAGCCGGGACACTAGCGATGATCTTGGCGCCGCCAACATAAACATCGTCTCCTTTCACTTCAACTTTGACATAGCCATTACTGGCCTGGCCAAGCTTAGGAAACTTCTTTATAAATTCCTTCGAGTAGTTTCCAGGAGTAACATGATGTTTCAGAATATGTGCCAACTGGTCCTTGTTCTCTGGTTTTAAAAGATTGTCTACAGTACCTTCAGGTAAGGCGTCGAATGCCGCATTAGTAGGTGCAAAAACCATTAATGGGCCGGCATTAACCAGGGCATTTTCCAACTCGGCAGCCTGTACCGCTGCTACAAGGGTTGAATGGTCCTTGGACCCGATTGCAATTTGAAGCACATTCGGTTTCCCTTCATCATCCTTGATAAAGGCCTGACCGGATTTGTGTTCATCTTTGGTCTCTACTGAAGATTTGGTGGTTTCTTCGGAACTGGATTCATTCTTGCAATTGAAAACCAACAGCAAGATGAATGTCCCCAGTATTAGTTTTAAACTTGGTCTCATGATGGTATGTTGTTTATTTTAATGTTCTGAAGTATTCTAATACGGCTCTGGCTTCCTCCTCAGTGAGGTTTTGATTGGCCATGGGAGATCCGTTGAATTCTACCAATAAGGCCTTAGCCAATGGATCATTCTTGACCATACCTTCAGGATCAAGGATCATGTTCATGATCCATTCCGGTGTACGGCGCTCTAAAATGCCATTTGGAGGAGGACCGATAAATTTTTTTCCTTCGCGGTGACAGGCCGTACACAACTTGGTGAAGACCTCTTTCCCATGTTCAACCATAGCATTATCTATTGCATCGTCAATCTTAAGAGATTTAATTGGGCCTATACCCTTATTGGTGAGATCCACGGTTGCCGAAGCAAGAAGATTCTCGTTTTTCTTTTCAATCGGCTTCTCGGTTTTAGTATCCTTTAATTTGACCGTTTTCTTTTCTTCCTTCTGCTCTTCACCACCACTACATGACATTATGAGAATAGAAAACAAAAAAGTAATTAGTTTTAGTGTTGATTTCATGATTCTTTAGTTTTAATAACACAAAAATAGAGGCCGGATACTGCATAAAATATGATAATTATCATAAAAAGGATAAAAAGGTCTTTTTATATGAAAAAATCGATTATCTTTGAGTATGCTATCGAATTCCACCAAATATGCTATTAAGGCGGTGCTTTACCTGGCCCTCAAATCCGACCTGCATAACAAGGTCCTGGCAAAGGATGTGGCCAAGGGGATAAATGGGCCTCCGCAATACGTTTCAAAATTGTTACAAATGCTGTCTAGACAGCATCTTATCACATCAACCAAAGGAAGAGGAGGAGGATTTTACCTTACAGAGAAAAACCTGGATCAACCATTGATACGAATTGTTGCGGCAATTGATGGAGAAGACCGGCTTCATGCCTGTGTCCTGGACCTTGAGCGTTGCAATCTGGAGTCACCATGCCCCATGCATGATGTTATTTATCCCACCAAATCCAAATTGCTGGAATTCCTGGATTCAGAATCCGTTAAGACCTTTACAGAGAAGTATCAGGCGGAAAGTAATTATTTCGAAAGAAAAACTGCAGCGTATCAGAAATAAACCCGAACAAAAGGATGCCACGGGTCTGAATAAATGCTCTTATCATCATCGTAAAGCACGTCATATCGAATTCCGAAGGTAACATTTCCGGTTCGATAACCGGCTCCAAACCATAAGGCAGGATACCAATATTCGTCATCGGCATTTCCAACAAAAGCTTCGTCAAAATCCCGGTTAACATAAAGTTCTTCAAATTCAGCAGATAATTGAAGTAACTCCACAGGATTGAAAAGTGTGATCACACTACCGCCCAGAATGGTCGATTTGAAAAAGTCCCTGCTTGAAGCATATGAAAGGTTCAAACCAATTCCGTTTGCCCATTTATTGTTGTGAACGTAAATGGCACTTGGTGCGAGCGTACCACTGAAAAACCCGTCACCAAAACTCAGCCCAATACCACCGCCAAAACGCACATTGCTCCAAAAAGCTGAACGTTCCTTTACCGGACTGACTTTGTCATCACCAACCTGGCTGAAACTACTCCAGCTAAAAAGAAGAAAAAATATAAGCAGTTTAGCGCATTTATTATGAGATTGAAAAGGGTCTTTCATAGCATTGGAATTTGGCATTATTATCGATCCATAAATATAGTAAAACCGCTTTGTATATTATTAAATATTGTACTTTTGTGTAAATTTGCCAAGAACGGAGTAGACGCTTAGAATAATGGATAAATACTCATTCTTAAACGCGGCACATACTGCTTATTTTGCCGATTTATATGATCGATATTTAAAAGACCCTGATTCAATTGAGCCCAGTTGGAGGGCTTTTTTTCAAGGCTATGATTTCGGATCTGAAAGTTATGGACTTGATGGTGAGATCATCGAAGGGGTAAGTGTCCAGATTCCCGAACATCTTCATAAGGAATTTCAGGTAGTTAAGCTTATTGACGGCTATCGTTCCCGTGGACATCTTTTTACCAAAACAAATCCTGTAAGGCGCCGGCGCCAATACCACCCAACACTCGATATAAGCAATTTCGGCTTGCAGGAGTCAGATCTGGATACGATATTCAACGCGGGTGAAATACTTGCCATTGGACCTCAACCGCTTCGAGTTATAAGGGAACACCTGGAAGAGATTTATTGCGATGCAATAGGGGTGGAATATATGTATATCCGGCAACCTGAAGAGATCGATTGGATCCAGAACAGGTTGAACATCAATAATAATCATACGAAATTCACTGTTGAAGAGAAGAAGCATCTGCTGCAAAAACTCAATGAGGCAGTTTCCTTCGAGAATTTCTTGCATACGAAATACGTGGGGCAAAAACGCTTTTCTCTTGAAGGGGGTGAAACCTTGATCCCGGCTTTGGATGCGATGATCGAAAGGGCAGCAGAATATGGCGTAAGAGAATTTGTCATGGGCATGGCTCATAGGGGCAGGTTGAATACATTGACCAATATTTTTGGAAAATCTGCCAAGGACATTTTTAGTGAATTCGATGGTAAGGATTACGAAATGGAAGTATTTGATGGAGATGTCAAATACCATTTGGGGTGGACCAGTGATCGCGAAACGGAAACAGGTAAAAAGATCAATTTAAGCATTGCCCCAAATCCATCACATTTGGAAGCCGTTGGCCCGGTGGTTGAGGGAATATCAAGGGCAAAACAGGATAAAAATCATAGTTCCGATCCCTCAGAAGTACTGCCAATTATTGTTCATGGTGACGCGGCCATTGCTGGTCAGGGCGTTGTATATGAAGTGGTGCAAATGGCTAAACTGGACGGGTATAGGACAAATGGGACCATCCACATTGTTGTAAATAATCAGATCGGGTTTACCACCAATTATCTGGATGGGCGATCCAGCACCTACTGTACAGATGTTGGAAAAGTAACCCTTTCACCAGTAATGCACGTCAACGCTGATGACGTAGAGGCCGTAGTTCATGCTACTCTGCTGGCACTCGACTTCAGAATGCGATTTCAAAGGGATGTATTCATCGATCTTCTGGGATACCGTAAATATGGGCACAATGAAGGTGATGAGCCCCGATTTACACAACCCATTTTATATAAGGCCATCTCCAAGCATAAAAATCCCCGCGAGATTTACGCCCAGAAACTTATTGATGAAGGAATTATAGATGCCGCATATGTAAGGCAGATTGAAAACCAATATAAAGCGTCTTTAGAAGAGGAGCTTGAGGATTCAAGAAGAGAGGATAAAACCGTCATTACGGAATTCATGCAGGAAGAATGGAAAGATTTCATTCGTGCAGATGAAGAGATAATGTTGGAAGACGTTGACACGAGTTACACGAAGGAGAAACTTTCGAAGATCACCGATATCATTTCATCCTTACCTGAAGACAAGAAATTTATCAGGAAGATCGAACGTTTGGTGAATTCAAGACGAAACATGTTCGATGAAGACAGATTGGACTGGTCTATGGCCGAGCACCTGGCTTATGGCAGCCTGTTGGAAGAAGGATATAATGTCCGCATTTCCGGACAGGATGTGGAACGCGGGACATTCTCCCATAGGCATGCAGTAGTCAAGGTAGAAGATAGTGAAGAAGAGGTCATCCTTTTAAATGGTATATCTGAAGATCAGGGCCGATTCAGTATTTATAACTCCTTGCTTTCAGAGTATGGTGTGCTAGGATTTGATTTTGGATATGCTATGGCAAGCCCTGATACCTTGACGATCTGGGAAGCGCAGTTCGGTGATTTTAGCAATGGGGCTCAGATCATGATGGATCAATACATTTCTTCGGGAGAAGACAAATGGAAGACCCAAAATGGCCTGGTGATGCTCTTACCTCATGGATATGAAGGGCAAGGGGCTGAACACAGTTCTGGTAGAATGGAAAGGTACCTGCAGCTTTGTGCTAAGGACAACATGATAGTTGCAGACTGCACAACGCCTGCTAACATGTTTCATTTGTTGAGAAGGCAGCTAAAGGCAAATTATCGGAAACCACTGGTAGTCTTTACACCGAAGAGTTTATTGCGACATCCATTGGTGGTGTCAACCGCAGATGAATTTGCCAACGGGAAGTTCGAAATGTTGATCGACGACCAATCAGCCGATCCTAAAAAGATCAAGACCATTGTTCTGGTTTCAGGAAAATTCTATTATGACCTGCTTGCTGAACGTGAAAAACTGAATCGCTCCGATGTTGCCCTCGTAAGAATTGAACAGCTTTTCCCATTACCGGAATCGGCCATAATGGAAATACTGAATAAATATGATAATGCCGATGATATTGTTTGGGCCCAGGAAGAACCACGGAATATGGGTGCTTATGGGCACCTGTTGATGAGTTTGGAAGCTGCTAAAGGATTCAGGGCAGCTACCAGAAGACCATATAGTGCACCATCGGCGGGAAGCGCAACAAGATCTAAAAGAAGACATCAGGAGGTGATCGATTATGTATTTGATAAGACAAAAGAAAACCAGAGAAATACAAAGGAGTAAATTGAATGATGAAGGATTTTACTATTTCTGAATCAACAATAAAGAAACTAAAGAATAGGAAATGATACTAGAAATGAAGGTACCCTCACCGGGTGAGTCGATCACTGAGGTTGAAATCGCTGAATGGCTGGTAGAAGATGGAGACTATGTAGAAAAGGATCAGGCAATTGCAGAGGTAGATAGTGATAAAGCCACCCTTGAATTACCAGCCGAAGTAAGTGGTACAATTACCCTGAAGGCCGAAGAAGGAGACGCTGTTGCGGTAGGCCAGGTGGTTTGCCTTATAGATACCAGTGCCGAGAGACCGGAAGGAATGAGCGAGGCTACCGAAAAAGTACAGACAGAATCAAAGGTTGAAGCAGTTGCTGAAAAAACATCTTCTGCTCAGACCTATGCATCAGGCACACCCAGTCCGGCAGCGCGAAAGATCCTTGATGAAAAAGGAATCGATCCGGCCCAGGTCAATGGCAGTGGTGTGGATGGCAGGATCACCAAAGAGGATGCTGTGAAGGCTGTACCTTCAATGGGAGAACCGGTCAATACGGAAGGCAGAGGGGTTACTCGTTCCAAGCTTTCCATGCTGAGGCGAAAGGTCGCAGAACGGTTGGTTTCGGCTAAAAACGAAACTGCAATGCTGACCACCTTTAATGAAGTGGACATGTCGGCAGTTTTCGAGTTGCGCAAGCAGTATAAGGAAACCTTTAAGGAAAAACATGGCGTAAGCCTGGGCTTCATGAGTTTTTTCACACTTGCAATTGTAAGAGCCTTAAAACTTTTTCCTGCTGTGAATTCCATGATCGATGGTAAGGAAATGGTAACTTATGATTTTTGTGATATCAGCATTGCCGTTTCAGGCCCTAAAGGTTTGATGGTTCCCGTTATCAGGAACGCGGAGAATTTGAGTTTCAGGGGGGTTGAAACCGAAGTGAAACGACTGGCCATAAGAGCCAGGGATGGGCAAATAACAGTTGATGAAATGACTGGTGGAACCTTCACGATTTCCAATGGAGGGGTTTTTGGCAGTATGCTTTCAACCCCGATTATCAATCCACCGCAAAGTGGTATCCTGGGCATGCACAATATAGTTGAGAGGCCTGTTGCAGTTGATGGTAAAGTTGAGATCAGACCTGTTATGTTTGTAGCCTTGTCCTATGATCACCG
>CAJIBQ010000323.1_pt1 | contig 13280 bp, 13 predicted proteins | sample 9199391 | NCBI WGS metagenome assembly CAJIBQ01 (sample SAMEA7708309, study PRJEB35096) | sediment metagenome | biome: marine neritic benthic zone biome [ENVO:01000025]; feature: sediment [ENVO:00002007]; material: shallow marine sediment [ENVO:03000034] sea grass bed [ENVO_01000059] ... | reverse complement strand
TGCATCTTTTACTATCGATGCATAGCCCCCAACATATTGTGTAATAAAATGAGTATTGTCACTGGGTTCCTGTTCCCAAAAATATAAAGCTCCGGTACTAACCCCATTTAGATTGGGGTTTGGAACCTCAAGGTTATTCATATTTAAAGGATCATGGATCAACGCACAGGCATCTATAGCAGATGCATATGGATTCCCAATCAAAGTGAATTCACTGGGATCAATTGTCACAGTTATCGTTCCTGTATTTGGTTTCCCTCGGAAATCGATCAATTGCCCATGTAAGAGTGGATCAAATCCTCCGGCCGTGGCATTAGTTCCTTTCATGGTATAACCATATCCAGGTGCGAGATTTCCAGCTGAACCCAAATAGTCCCAGTCCGCATAAACCGTTCCCGGATTATATGAAAATATCCAGGCTTCAGAGATCTCAATAGCCGGTAAGGCAGTGTCGTCGCCATCTAAACCAGTTACAAAATCAAAATCTTGCATACTAAGATTACCGGTAGACTGTTTCATCAATGCGGCAACAAAATCATTATTGGTATTTATTCCGCCGGTTATACCGACAGGTGAACTCCAATAGTTATAATTCCATTTGTTAACAGTACCTTCTTGGTATACGCTGAGGAAACCATCACCCGAATTTTTAACGTCATTTCCTTGAAGAAGTTGAGCTTCATCCCTCAAATAAATAATACTTGATGCCACCGAGAGCTCGATGTCATTTTGAATATAAACACTAGCATCGGAAACATACATATCACTGCTAGCACCTACATAAAGATCCTGAGATAATATACTAGCACTGCTAATCAAGAAGATTAGAATGAAAAAATAAGTTTTCATGCGTTTTTTAATGACCTTCCCCATGACAGAACATTAATTCTCTTTAGCAAGCTGATTAACCAACTGTTCAAGCTTACGGATGCGGTTTTCAAGGGCGTCAATCTTTTTCTTTTGATCCTCAATCAATTCATTTTGTTCTTGAATGCCTTTGGTAAGAATTGGTATTAACCTGGTATAATCAAGAGTTAAGAAAATCTCGCTGTTATCAACAGCTGCTTTTTTTTTTTTTTTTTCTGCAGTTGCTTGAGTATCCATTTTCTTTTCTTTGGTTATCTGCGGTAAAATGGCATCTACTTCCTGAGCAACAAAACCAAATTCCAAAGATCTATTCAGTCCCATATTGGGATATTTATCAGTATCGTAGAAGTAATTTACAGGGTTCAGTTGCTTGATTATGTCAAGCCCTCCAGTTATAGTACTTATATTTCGCTTTGTTCTAAAATCGGATATGACAAATAGTCCACCAGTGTAACCAAGGTCAGAATAAAAAGCACCACCATATCCAAGATCAAGACCACCGCTATTAAATCTTGATCCTCTGACGCCGTCACCTTGCCATTCATTAGAATGACCACGGGCTCCAATTGTGGTTGCATTAGTAGCAGCACTTGAATTTAATCCTAATCCAAATATGCCTGAAACTATAAATCCAGTACCCAAATAATCTGTAGCACCTTCTATGGCGTTAAATGCGTTACCGGAATCAGTTGTATATCCAGACAGTGATACACCATCGGTGTCATTATTCGTGAATTCAGACATAGTTGTGGCTCCAACAGCTCCCACATTTACCATTTGAAACTGATAGGTCGGTGGTCCGTTAGTTCCAAATCCAAAGTTTTGAGCATGACAAGGAAAAGTTGCGATAAGTAATGTAAGAAGGATGATCAGGGGCTGCAATGATGAGGTACTTCTTTTCATAATGCAGCATTTTTATGGTTAATTTAAAAATAAAAAAAAATATAAGAGCAATGTTATACATGGAATCAAGTTATTAACTAAATTCGACTAAGCGCAAATATTCATCGATAAAGGGTTTAATTAAGTGAAAAACAGGCGATTATTATACTATATCATGCTTATTGCAGGTGCGGCCATTATCATTTATGCACAGGACGACGCGAAAGATAACTGGATGATATTGATCTTTGGAATTGCACTGCTAATGGGTGGTTTATTTGGAATCAACAAAGGGATTACAGGTGCGAAGCCGGACATGAATTCTTTCATCCGATCTGAAGAAGAAGAGGAATGAAGTTTAAACCAGGAGATAGGGTATCTGTTCTTGACGAAATTCTGAACGGTTGGGTTATCAACAGCCATCATGGTATTGTAACTGTTGAATTCGATGACGGGTTCCAACTGGATTATCGAGAAGAGCACTTGATCCATGAGGCAGGATCCGACCTCCGGCGTGCTGCAGGGCCACAACATATCAGCGATGCAGATTCGGAGGAACCTAAAAAAAAGAAAACGGCTAAAAAATCAAAAAAGAAACGCGAAGCCAATCAAACCGTTCTGGAGATCGATCTCCATATTGAGAAATTATTGCCCTCCACCAAAGGTATGGATAAGCATGACATTCGCACTTACCAGATCGAAACGGCTCAACGGCAGTTGGAGTTCGCCATTCGAAATCGGATACCCAAGATCATTTTTGTTCATGGGGTAGGAGAAGGTATTCTGAAATCTGAACTGGACTTTTTATTGGGTCGGTACGACGGTGTAAGGTTTTATGAAGCCAGCTATCGAAAATACGGATTTGGAGCAACCGAGGTTAAGATCCAGCAGGATGCAAAAAGGCATTAGTCCACTACCTGGATCTCGAAGGTCCCTAGATCGATCATATCAGAACTGAGAATATCTATATCGACGTTGAGAACAGTGAACATCACCGAAACCGTTCGCGTGAAATTGTTTTCATTAAATATATCATAAACAAAAACATCCGAGACCATGGCATCGAGGAAACGCGGTGAAGTGGCACCTACTTCAAAATCATCGAAAAGGTTGCCATTCTGGTTTTCATCCTCATAGCGGGTAATCGTTCCGTCATTATCGTCGTCCATGTCGAGGTAATCGGGCTCATCAGCACCGTCGGTGTTCTGCGCATCACTGATGTCCCCATCGCCATCCGGGTCCGGATTTTCAAGTATGGTTGGCACGTTGTCGTTATCGTCGTCCTGGTCCTTATAGTTTGGAATGCCATCTCCATCGGTATCATCATCTTCCAGGTCGCCATTGCCATTCAGGTCCTCAAGTTCCGACGCGATGCCATCCTGGTCATCGTCTTCAAATGAAGAGACATAACTTACCGTTCCGCTTGTGGCCTCGTAATCTTCAATAATGCTGACCGAAGAAGATGGTATTTCCTCACAGATCAGCCCCGAAGGATCGCCATCATAAGTGCGATAGTTGAAGCGGATACTGCTTCCATTAATGGTTAGGTTGCCTTCCAGAGGTGAAGTGGCCGGGTTAAAGATGTCATTATTGCTGCCGCTGGCAGGAAAAAGTAGTGTAAGACTTTCGAATGGGTCCAGTTTTACGTCATAAACGACATAGTTGTCACTGTTTTCATCTCCACAACGTTCAAGAATCTTATCGAAATCTAAATTCAGCGTGATGATATCGCCATCATCACAACCGCTAAGGATTAAAAATGAAAAAAGAAGAAGGGCAAAACCCGAACGCATAATTTGCAGTTTTGAGCAAAAATAAAGCAATTGTAATTTATAACGATGCATATGGTCAATAATTTTATTTGAACTATTTTTATGTACTTTTTAAAGGCATATGGCAGCAATTTATTTTGATAATGCAGCAACGACGGCTATACGGCCGGAAGTGATCAATGCCATGACTGATGTAATGAAAAATGACTTTGGTAACCCTTCATCATCACATAGTTATGGACGCTCATCTAAATCACTAGTTGAATTAGCTAGAAAATCGATTGCATCCCATTTTAATGCCAGCCCTTCCGAGATCATCTTCACTTCCGGCGGTACGGAGGCCGATAACTTGGTTTTGCGATCTGCTGTTCGCGATCTTGGCATTAAACGCTTTATCACTAGCAGGGTAGAACATCATGCTGTGTTGCATACACTGGATCAGCTTCAAAAGGAATTCGATATTGAGATCGAATACGTATACCTGGTTGAAGATGGTCATATCGATCTTGATCATTTGAAGGAATTATTAAAAAATCCAACCAAAAGTTTGGTTAGCCTGATGCATGTCAATAACGAGATAGGAAATCTATTGGATCTTAAGCGTGTTGCTGATCTCTGTAAGGAGTATGGTGCCTTGTTTCATTCCGATTGTGTCCAATCCGTTGGCCACTTCAAATGGGATGTCCGGGATGTACCCATCGACTTCTTTGCTGCAAGTGCGCACAAATTCCATGGTCCGAAAGGAGTTGGATTCGCATTCATCAGAAAAGACACCGGCTTAAAACCATTAATTTTCGGTGGCGAGCAGGAGCGCGGATATCGGGCAGGAACAGAAAGTGTCCATAATATTATCGGCCTACAGCATGCCCTGGACCTTGCTTACCAGCATTTGGATGATGAAGTAGAACAAATCACAAATTTGAAATCGGAATTTATCAAACGCCTTGAGTCGGGTATACCTGATGTGCGATTTAATGGCGCATGCCATGACCTGGAACGAAGTACATATACCATAGTAAACCTAAGCCTCCCGGTCCCTGCAGACCGGGCTGAAATACTGCTGTTCCAATTGGACCTTAAAGGTATCGCCTGTTCAAAAGGTAGTGCCTGTCAAAGTGGAAGTACACAGGGTTCTCATGTATTGACCGAAATTCTGAATGAAGATGAGCTGCAGCGTCCTTCGTTGCGTTTTTCATTTGGGATCTACAACACCTTGGATGAAGTTGTGCAGGTAAGCGAAGTTCTGAAACAGGTGGTTCAGGAGGCAACGGTTAAATCCGGGTAAATTTCTCAATCACTTCCCGATGCTGAGGAAATCGAGTTATCATTTCAGTTCGATCCATCAATTCAAAGTCTGCGAAATCAAATCCCGGTGAAACCGTACAACCGGCAAGGGCATATGCGTGCTCCTCTTGAACGCAGGACGCAAAATAGTACCCGCCTGGAACAACAAATTGCGGAAATAGGTTGTCGTTAAGCTGATTCCCGATCCTTAAATTACTATATACACCTTCCGGAGAGATCATGTGTATCGTTATTGGCGATCCCAAATAGAAATGCCAGATCTCATCCTGGTTGATCCTGTGAAAGGCCGAAAAATTTCCAGAGGTCAACAAGAAATAAATGCAAGTGGCGTAATTTCTGTCTCCATCATAATCTTCATCCAATACATTTTGAGGAATAAGGCCCTTTGCCCTGTAGGTTTCCTTGAAAAAGCCACCTTCGGGATGCGGATCCAGCCCGAGGGAGTTTACGATATTCTTAACTGTGTTTTGCATTGTTGAATTAAAAACGCATGCCTAACCTGAAATTGAAGATCCTCGGTGTTAAGAAGTTTGGAATGGCATACTGACGCTTGCTGTAAACGTCACGCACCCAGGTATTGGTGATAGAGTTCTGCACATCGAACATATTGAAGATCTCAATACCAACAGAGAGTTCCTCGAATTTTTGTTTCCAATTTTGATTGTATTCTTTGTTTTTGTCCACAATGACATAAGACACACCAAGATCGGCCCTTTTGTAGTCGGGGAGCCTGTTCTGAAAATCATATGGATCGGCATAACTGGGAGATCCTCCGGGCACTCCGGTGTTGTAGACCAGGTTAAGGTACATCTTCAGATCGGGGATCTTAGGCACATAATCCTGAAACAATACCCCGAATTGCAAGCGCTGATCCGTTGGCCTGGCAATGAAACCACGATCGTCAATGTTTTCCTCAGTTTTTAAATAACCTACACTGAACCAGGATTCTGTCCCTGGGACAAATTCGCCATTTAACCTGAGATCAAGCCCATAAGCATAAGCCTTAGCATTGTTCCTGGCCCGATATCTGATCCGCACATTCTCAATGGTGTATGGATTTACATCACTCAAGTTCTTGTAGTATGCTTCCGAAACCAGCTTAAACGGTCGGTCCCACATATTGAAACTGTATTCATTTCCAACCACAACATGAAAGGATTGCTGGGCCTTTGTACTGGGTTGAACAACCCCGGAAGAATCCCTGAGTTCCCTGTAAAAAGGAGGTTGGTAATACAGACCGGCACCCATTCTGAACAGCATATCGACATTCCAATCGGGTTTGATGGCAAACTGTGCCCGAGGGCTTACAACGGTCTGGCTGGCCTTGGTTATCCCATCGCCTTCAACTGTCCAATTATGAACCCGGACTCCGGCATTATAAAAGACTTCATTTGTTCCCAATTCACCTCGTTTGCTCCACTGTCCATAGGCTTGAATTCGATTGATCTTGGTATTGTTGGTAGCCCGTATATCCTGAAAAGGAACGAGAGGACCGGTATAAGGTTCGTAAGGTTGTTCGTTGAAGGCATCGATATTCGGTGGATTTATAGAAAATCCTGCGGAATCAATAATCTCCCACTCCACAATGCGATCCCTGATGTCCTCGTGAGTATATTTAACCGACCATTCGAAGTTATTATCTTCGAGGTTGTAATATCCTTTGTGTTCAAAATTATAGATCAATGCATCCAGGTCATTCCTGGCATGTGTCAATTGAGAGCCTATACCTTCACTGAACTCGACCTCACCAAGATCTTCGTCACCAATGTTGCTATTAACCTCACCAAGCCTGTATTGAGCAAGTATGTCAAAATATTCCTCTTCAGTTGTATGATATGTTGAACCGATCAACTTCAGCGTAAGATCATCATTAACATAATAACTGGCCTTTAAAGCCCCGAAAAGGGTTTCATACTGGTCCTGTTCCTGCCCCTCATAGAATACCAGGAGAGCAATTGGATTATCAAGTGTTCCAAAATTCGTTTGCCTCGTTTGTGGTTCGTAATCGTACTCATTGATGGATGCATTTCCCAGAAAGCTCAGGTGAAATTTATCGGTAAATCTGTAGGTAGCATAGGCCTGAACATCCGCGAAGGTAGGATCGTAATTGGTTTCCGTTTGTTTGGCTTCTACCAGCAAGCTGTTATTGCGATAGCGCATGCCCAGCATGCCCGTGAACTTGGAGTCCTTACTCAGTCCTTCAACAGTTAGACTGCCGCCCAGTAAACTGAGATCGGCAGAAACACCAAATTTTATCGGGTTCCTGTAAGTGATGTCCAGGACCGAAGACAACTTATCCCCATACTTCGCCTGGAAACCACCAGCTGAGAAATCAACATTTCTCACCATATCCGTATTTACGAAACTGAGCCCTTCCTGCTGGCCTGATCGAATGAGAAACGGACGGTATACCTCAATCTCATTAACGTATACCAGGTTTTCATCGAAGTTTCCGCCTCGAACAGAATATTGCGTACTCAATTCGTTTGTAATGCTTACGCCAGGTAATGTTTTGAGCAGGTTTTCGATTCCGGGTTGTGCTCCTTTTATGGTTCGAACTATTTCCGGTTGAATTGAAGTGATCCCTTCGACCCGTTTACGCTGATTTCCGGTCACGACCACTGTGGCAATCTGTTCAACCTCAACACTCATTACGGGGTTAAATTCATACTCTTCACCGTTTTTCAAGTTAAACGTGATTAAGATGTTCCTGTGGTTGATATGCGAGAATACAACAGTTACTTCTTGGTTGGCGGGAATCTTGAGCAGGTAAAACCCGTTGGCATTAGATACTGTGCCGATATCATCGGCCCTGATGTTAGCGCCTTCGATTGGAAGATTTTCTTCATTAAGAATAACACCTCTGATGGTGGCATTCTGACTAATTCCCAAAAGGGGTAAATAAAAAAGGAAAAGAAAAATTAGTTGGTTATTGAGTTTCAAGGCGCTCAACTTATCTTATTTGCGATAAAAGGTTGCTTCAAATGTAGAACTATTTCCAACATTATCGGTTACAATTATCTTTAAATTGTTCTTGGTGTCTTCGGTCACATCATCATTAAAATCATAGATCAGGGTGTCGGTCTTATAGTCGTATTCCATGAGTATCCATTTACCATTGAGTGTAGCACGATAGTTTTTGATACCCGATTCCTCATCCTCGATTTTGACTTTAAGATATCTGTACTTGCTCAGCCATTTGCCATCTTGGAAATTAATGGCGCGAATACTGGGATTTTCAGTATCGGCAGCCAGGGTATATGTGCCAAGTGATTTTGTTCTGCATGTCAATGTATTGCCTTTTCGCGAGGTATTGGCATAATATAATTTGCCGGACCTTCCTACCGAAGCAACAAACAATTTACCCTTATCATCTCCATTGTATCTGCTGATGTCAAAATTGATGTAAAAATTCTTTTGAGCGGGAATGACATTTTCGTGAAGCTTGAGGGTATCACTGCTCACTTCAAAGTCTATAAAAAAGTCATCGTAAAATGTTCCTTTCGGAAAGGTGACAGAAATATGCCCTTCGTCCAGGGTGTTAGATTGCTCTGAGTAAATGAAGTGTTCGGTGGCTTTTATGACGCGTGGTTCCACGGCTGTTGAATAACTTCCCGTGATGGGAATGGTGAGCCAGGCTTCGTTGTTTTTGTAATCGCGTATACGCACTTTATAAACCGAAGCAGTACTGTCGGCCACAAAAACATATCCGTTGTCTGTGGCATTCTTGAACAGGCTTAAGGGGTTATTTGGCTCAACAAATAACTTTTGGATTCTGGACCTGTTGGTCTTCCAGAAGCTGTAGTCTACAAAACGATTGAGGTGCTTGGTTTCGTCAAACGAAAAACGCATAAAATCGATTTCCAGGCTAGGATTGCCATTAAAATAAGATTGAATATGGCTTACCCCATTTTTATTTGAGGCCATATCCTGACGATCATAGGACACCACGCCAAAACCAATTCTTCCGAAGGCCTTAATGCTTTCCGCTTTATAATCACCATTTTGGTCAGGAATGATCCTGAGTTCGGTCATTTCATTTGAATAGTTGATATGAGCATCGTCCTCGATAGGGTAGGCGAAGGCGCGCAGGATCATAGGCTTGCGTGTATCCTTGATGTCGATTCCAAACAACATGGGATTCATGGGCCGTTCTTGTTTGTCACGCAGTTCAAAATGCAGGTGTGGCCCCCCGGATCCACCGGTATTTCCCGTAAAGGCTATGAGCTCATCCGTGATAAGCGCCAGCTCGTCCGGCCCGGGGAAGAGCTCAATTTCGTAGGACTCCTGCTCATATTGTCTTTTTTTGACATATGCTTCGATCTTCGGACTGAATTTTTGCAAGTGGGCATAGACCGAGGTATAACCATTGGGATGATCTACGTATATGGCTTTTCCATATCCAAAATGCGAAATTTTAATCCGGCTTACATAACCTGCCGCAGCTGTGAAAACTTTAATGCCCTGCCGTTGCTGGGTCTTGATATCCAATCCGGAATGAAAGTGATTGGATCGCAATTCGGCAAAGGTGCCTGATAATATGAGCGGGATATCCATTGGCTTCCGAAAATAGTCCTGTGGAAATGGATTTTGTGAAAAAATCATTTGGGACAACAGCACTATAACGAGGGTAATGTATCGCATATTTTCTATATAAATGCTAAAATATTAAATTGATGATAATATGCAAAAAGTATAACCGGAAGATGCTTGCATTTATTGCTTTTGTAGGCCATTTGGATAAAATTGTAATGGAATTGGCAAAAAAGAATTGCTATTCTTCCACAGGTATGTTAAATTTGTCTAGTAAGTATTGAATTTAGCAAATGAGCGATATTGAGTCCGTTGTTGATTCTTTGGAAAATCGAATAAGTAAAGTGCTTCATAAGTTGGAAGTACTGAAACAGACCAACACGAATTTAAGCGAAGAATTGGCAAAAGCTCAGGATAGATTGCTTCTGCAGGATGAGGCATTGAGCTCCTGGCATGAAAAATACGATACGCTAAAAATGGCGAATTCTTTACTTGGCAGTGACGACAACAAAAGAGAAACGAAGCTTAAAATAAATGCATTGATCAGGGATTTGGACCACTGTATTGGCCAATTATCTGAGTAAGATAAAGGACAAAAAGATGTCTGAAAAGTTAAAGATAAAACTTTCAATCGCCAATCGTGTCTATCCATTGACAATCGATCCTTCACAGGAAGAAGGCTTAAGAAAGGCCGCTCAACGGATCGATGCAATGATCAAACAATTTGAGCAGAGTTACTCGGTAAGAGATAAGCAGGATGTATTGGCCATGTGTGCATTACAGTTTGCTTCGAATAACGAACAAAAAGTTATTGACAAAGATAATTTGAATATCGAGGTTGAAAAACGATTAAATGCGTTGGACGATCTTTTGAAGGAGCACATAAGTGCTTGAGTTCTTTTAAATAATATTAAGGTTACTGCCTGCATTAGTGTTTTTTTTTGATAAACTCAACATTAATTCTTTATAAAGGGTGAGTCTAAGCTGTAAAAGCAAGCTGTCTTCGAACAGATCCTTGACCAGTTTGTTAGCCCTAAACCTGTTTTTCAGGAGTTTATACAGAATCCAAAACTAGTGTAGGCATTTTTTTATCTAAAAACTAAGACGTACAAAATGGATACGAATACCATCATATATATAGCAGCTGCGGCATTAGCTGGGTTATTGATCGGTTATTTCATTGCCAAGGCAATAGAAAAGAACAACGCTTCAAAGCTTATACGCTCTGCAAAGAAAGAAGCTAACTCCATTATAAAAGAAGCCAAACATGAAGGAGAATCTATTAAAAAAGATAAGATCCTTCAGGCCAAGGAAAAGTTCATCGAGTTAAAATCTGAACATGAAAAAGTAATTCTTTCAAGAGATAAGAAAATAGCCCAAGCTGAAAAACGTACAAGGGATAAAGAATCGCAGATCTCATCAGAACTAAATAAGAACAAAAAGAAGAACCAGGTCCTCGATGAGAAGATCAAGGATTATGAAAAACGTTCGGAGTACCTCGAAAAGCGAAAACAGGAAGTCGAGCGCATTCATAAAAGCCAGGTTCAGCAGTTGGAAGTGATCTCCGCTTTATCTGCTGAAGATGCCAAGGAACAACTGGTGGAGTCTTTGAAAGGCGAAGCTAAGAATGACGCCATGGCCTATATCCAGGACAAGATGGAGGAGGCCAAATTAACCGCCGTTCAGGAAGCCAAAAAGATCGTAATAAATACCATTCAGCGCGTTGGCACAGAAGAAGCTATAGATAATTGCGTGTCTGTTTTCAATATCGAATCGGACGATATCAAGGGCCGGATAATCGGTCGGGAAGGCCGAAACATCCGTGCCATAGAATCGGCCACCGGAGTTGAGATCATTGTTGACGATACCCCGGAAGCCATTATTCTCTCATGCTTTGATCCGGTTCGCAGGGAAATTGCACGATTATCGCTTCACAAGCTGGTTACCGATGGACGCATCCATCCAGCTCGAATTGAAGAGATAGTTAATAAGACAAAGAAACAGATCGACCAGGAGATCATAGAAGTTGGTAAGCGCACCATAATAGATCTTGGGATCCACGGTTTACACCCAGAACTTATTAAAGTTGTTGGGCGGATGAAATACCGTTCTTCTTATGGTCAGAACCTGCTTCAACACTCTCGAGAAGTTGCGAAATTATGCGGCATTATGGCCGCCGAAATGGGTCTTAACTCAAAACTGGCAAAGCGAGCCGGTTTACTCCACGATATCGGAAAGGTACCTGAAGCAGAAAACGATATGGAAACCCCGCACGCCATTTTAGGGATGCAGTGGGCAGAAAAATATGGTGAAAAGAAAGAAGTTTGTAATGCCATAGGGGCTCACCACGATGAGATCGAAATGAAATATCTGCTTTCGCCAATCGTCCAGGTTTGCGATGCCATTTCAGGAGCCAGGCCTGGAGCCAGGCGACAGGTTCTGGATTCCTACATCCAACGCTTGAAGGATCTTGAGGATATCGCTTTTGGATTCACTGGTGTTAAGAAAGCCTATGCCATACAAGCCGGACGTGAATTGCGCGTGATCGTTGAAAGTGAAAAGGTAAGCGATGAGAAAGCCGCTCAACTATCGTTCGAGATCTCTCAAAAGATACAGACCGATATGACCTATCCGGGCCAGGTGAAGATCACAGTTATACGGGAAACCCGCGCTGTGAACGTGGCAAAATAAAACGATACTAAAATTTTGTACAAAGCATCTCCAAGGAGGTGCTTATTTTTTTCTGGGGTGATACTTCCCGATTACCGCCTTTAAATGGCTGGTATCTGCATGCATATATATTTCGGTGGTCGTAATACTCTCATGTCCCAGCATGAGCTGTATGGCTCTTAGGTCGGCTCCATTTTCAAGTAAATGCGTGGCGAAGGAATGCCTGAATGTATGAGGAGAGACGGTTTTGTCAATACCGGCCTTTTCGGTTAACTGGCGTACGATTGTGAAGATCATAGCACGTGTCAATTGCTTGCCTCGTCGATTTAAAAACAGGGTGTCTTTGAATTCCTGTGCGACAGGAATATGTGGTCTAACCTGGTCCTTATAGATCTCGATATACTTTTGAGTTACCCGAGCAATTGGGACGAACCGCTGTTTGTTTCCTTTTCCGGTGATCTTGATAAAGCCTTCGTCAAAGAACAGGTCGGATATCTTCAGGTTTGTCAGTTCGCTAACACGAAGACCGCAACTATATAGTGTTTCAATAATTGCCCTGTTGCGTTCGCCCTGGGGATGGCTGAGGTCGATGGCAGAAATGATGCGGTCGATCTCATCTACGGTCAAAGTATCCGGTATTTTCCGGCCGATTTTCGGACCCTCCAAAAGGTCGGCAGGATTTTCCTTCCGATAATCTTCAAACACCAAATAATCAAAAAAGCTTTTCAATCCTGAGATCAATCGGGCCTGGGTTCTGGCCTTACCGGATTTGCTTAGCTTGTAAATGAAATCGGTGATCACGGTTTTACCGATCTCAAGAGGCGAGAGCTGAATATTATTCAATTCAAGATAGGTGATCAGTTTTTTCACGTCCAGCACATAATTGTTCACAGTATTGTCGGAAAGACCGCGTTCAATCTTCAGGAAATGGACATAATCCTTAAGTGCCTGGTTCCACTTCATCGATGATTTTTCAAGGTTTTCAACAAATTGTAAGAATAATATTTCGCTTCAAATCTCGTGCTATTTATGGAAAGTTAATGTTTTCAACATGATTATTAACATTATGTTGATATTTTTTTCTTACTTTCATACTACGATTAATCAAATACTAAATTTAAATTATGAAAAAACTATTGTTAATTGCTGTACTCATGTTTTTTGGCTATGGAATTCATGCCCAGGGCCAATTCAAAGGAGAAATCGGGGCAAGCATTCCTATTGGAGATGCTGGGGATTTTACAACCTTTG
>CAJIBQ010000321.1_pt1 | contig 13351 bp, 10 predicted proteins | sample 9199391 | NCBI WGS metagenome assembly CAJIBQ01 (sample SAMEA7708309, study PRJEB35096) | sediment metagenome | biome: marine neritic benthic zone biome [ENVO:01000025]; feature: sediment [ENVO:00002007]; material: shallow marine sediment [ENVO:03000034] sea grass bed [ENVO_01000059] ... | reverse complement strand
GTTTCAATTGATGACCACGAATCGGGCAAGAAGTTCTTTTCCGGTTTTGCAAACGTGATCAATAGCATGCGACTTTGTCCAAAATTCATTATTGGCCGTGTACAGGGTAAAACAGTTGGTGGGGGTGTAGGGCTCGCTTCGGCCACAGATATTTGTTATGCAACGAAATATGCCGCTATAAAACTCAGCGAATTGAATGTAGGGATTGGTCCGTTTGTGGTAGGTCCTGCTGTTCAAAGAAAGATCGGATTGAGTGCAATGTCCCAGATCGCTATGGATGCCGATACGTTTTATCCTGCTGAATGGGCTCGTGCCAAAGGGCTTTATGCCCAGATATTCGAAACTACCGAGGAAATGGATGAAGCCGTAATGGTCTTTGCAAAAAAATTATGCGGATATAACCGGGATGCAATGCGTGAGATGAAGATGATGTTCTGGTCAGGGACCGAAGATTGGAATGAACTCCTGGCTGAACGAGCTGCAATAAGCGGTCGGCTGGTTTTGAGTGAGTTTACTAAGGAAACTTTAAAGCGATTCAAATTATGATATTCGAATTTAAAGGATTTATACCGGTAGTTCATGAGAGCAGCTTTGTTCACCCGCTCGGGGCGGTAACTGGTAATGTCATCATCGGCAGAGATTGCTATATAGGACCTGGTGCCGCTATTCGAGGCGACTGGGGACAAATCGTGATCAAAGATGGTGTAAACGTTCAGGAGAACTGTACGATACACATGTTCCCTGGAAAGTCGATAACCTTATCTGAAAGCGCGCACATTGGCCATGGAGCAGTGGTCCATGGCGCGAATATCGGTGAGAATGTACTGGTTGGCATGAATTCGGTTATAATGGACGATTCAGAGATTGGTGCAGAATCGATTATTGGAGCAATGACATTTGTAAAGGCCGAAACGGACATTCCTGAGCGCAGTCTTGTAGTTGGAAACCCATCGCGCATAATAGGAGAGGTGTCTGATGAAATGCTGGAATGGAAAACCATGGGCACCAAATTATACCAGCATTTACCTGCTGAATGTCATGATTCTCTGAAGGAAGTGGATCCACTGAGGGAAATACCTGAAGATCGGACGGTACAACAAGCTTATTATGAAACCTTGCGAAAGCATATAGGAACTCTTAAAACTAACAAACATTAGTTAACTTAAATGTCAAAGTTTGAATTCATAATGCCCAAATTAGGCGAAAGCATTACAGAAGCGGCCATCATCACCTGGTTCAAAAAGGAAGGTGATTTTGTGAAGAAAGATGAGATGCTTTTAGAAGTTGCCACGGATAAAGTGGATTCGGAGGTACCCTCTACAGTTTCCGGAACGGTGTCTAAAATATTGTATTCGCCAAATGATGTGATCAAAATAGGCGAAGTTATAGCGGTAATCGATATAAATGGTGTTGAAGAAGAAATTGAATCCGACACCTTAGATTCTGAGATTGCACAAAAACAAATAAAGCCTGTTTCTAGGGAGAAGGTGAAATCGCCTAAACCTAAGCCGGCACAGATTGCAGGGAGAAACAACAATGCCTTCTATTCCCCTTTGATCATCAGTATTGCGAAACAGGAACATATCAGTTTTGATGAGCTGGCCCGCATCCCGGCAAGCGGAAAAGATGGCCGATTGAGAAAAAGCGATCTACATGAGTATATAAAGGCCGGTAGGCCATATAAATTTGCCCAGAGCGGTTTGGAATCGGATCCAGGTATTTTCAGGCTTCCCAACCTTAATTTGAATCCGGGTGAAGGTGAACGGATTGAAATGGATCGGATGCGTAGGATGATCTCTGATCATATGGTATATTCAGTGCACACTTCACCCCATGTAACCGCCTATGCTGAAGCTGACTTGACCGATCTTGTAAATTGGAGAAGTGCTAATAAAGAAAAGTTCTTAAAGACCCATAAACAGAAATTGACCCTGACCCCATTATTCATCGAAGCAGTGACTCATGCCATTCAGGATTTTCCAATGATCAACGTATCTGTAGATGGATATGAAATCATTCGTAAGGATGATATCAATATCGGTATGGCAACGGCATTGCCAGACGGAAACTTGATTGTACCGGTTATCCGGAATGCCGACAAGAAAAACCTGGTTGATCTTTCAACAGAAGTTAATGCATTGACAGATAAGGCCAGATCTGGAGATCTTTCGGCCGACGATATCGGCGGAAGTACATTTACAATTTCCAATGTAGGCACTTTCGGAAGTTTGATGGGAACACCGATCATCAATCAGCCTGAAGTAGCCATATTGGCCCTGGGTGTTATTAAGAAGCGTCCCCAGGTCATTGAGACCGAGAAAGGTGATGAGATTCAATCCCGCCGTATGATGTATTTGTCCTTATCATTTGACCACCGTGTTGTTGATGGCTATTTAGGAGGTTCGTTCCTTCGAAGTATAGCTGATAATCTAGAGAAATTTGATATAAAAAGAACCCTATAATGACCCATAATATTCATATTCAGCCATGTGCAAAATCAAAAGTTGGAAATATTGATTTCGACGATATTCCATTAGGAAAACACTTTACGGATCATATGTTCATGTGTGATTTCGAAAATGGTCAGTGGATCAATCCGAGGATCGTCCCATTGAATTTAATTCCAACACATCCCGCGGCTATGGCATTGCATTATGGCCAGGCGATATTCGAAGGCATGAAAGCTTATAAGGATTCAAATGATGTAGCCATGCTGTTTCGTCCTTATGAAAATGCCAAACGATTGAATTTAAGTGCAGCAAGATTAGGCATGCCCGATTTTCCAGAGGACCTATTTGTAGAGGCCTTAAAGCAGTTTGTTTTGCTCGAGCAGGCATGGATACCTTCAAATCACGGAAGTGCCCTTTATTTGAGGCCATTTATGTATGCCGATGAACCTTTTATCGGGATGCGAGCGGCCAGCACTTACAAATTTGTGATTATTGGATCGCCATCGGGACGCATGTTCAGGAGAAAGATCAAACTCTTTGCAGAAACCAAGTATATCCGTGCTGCTGATGGTGGAACTGGTGAAGCCAAGGCTGCTGGAAATTATGCTGCGGCTATCCACCCCACAGAGATGGCCAAAGCAAAAGGTTATGACCAGGTCCTTTGGCTTGATGCACAAGATTTCAATTACATCCAGGAAGTTGGAACCATGAACATCTTCTTCAAGATCGGTGGCGAATTTATCACACCGAGTTTGGATGGCTCTATTTTGGCAGGAATAACACGGGACAGTGTCATCAAGATTTTGAGGGTCGAAGGCTATAAAGTCACCGAGCGCCCCGTGAGCATTGAAGAAATAATGAGGGCTAATGCTAAAGGTCAACTGGAAGAAGCTTTTGGAACTGGTACGGCAATTAGCATTACTATGATTGAGGAAATAGCATATAAAACGAATAAGATCTTGCTTCCCAAGTCAGCTGAAGTGGGTAATATGGTACTAAATAAGTTGGAAGGCATTAAAACCGGCAGCATCGATGACCAGTTCAATTGGATGGTCAAGATCCAGAACCAGATGGCTTGATGGAAAAACCCATACTACAAAAAAGCTTTGAGCTGTTATGCATGGCCAAGGCTATGACCGAAATATTTGAGGCCAATTTTAAATTGGTCTCTAAATATGTTCATGCGACATCCAGGGGGCATGAGGCTATTCAAATTGCCAGCGGTATGTTGCTGGAACCTCAGGATTTTGCATTTCCATATTACCGGGATGATGCCATGTTACTCGCCATGAATCTCACCCCTTATCAGCTGATGCTTCAACTGATGGCCAAACGTGACGACCCATTTTCCGCCGGTAGGACTTACTATTGCCATCCAAGTTTAAGAGATGATGACAAACCAAAGATGCCCCATCAATCATCTGCAACCGGTATGCAGGCCATTCCTGCAACAGGGGTTGCCATGGGGATACAGTATAAGGAGCTGCTTAAGATCGATGATGATAAACCGGATAAGAAGCCCATTGTGCTCTGCAGTTTTGGAGACGCCTCAATTACAGAAGGCGAAGTTTCCGAGGCATTTCAAATGGCTGTATTAAAGAAACTTCCCATTCTCTATTTAGTACAGGACAATGGTTGGGATATCTCGGCTACGGCTGAGGAGACCCGTGCCCAGGATGCATTCGAATTTGCTCAGGGGTTCAAGGGCATGGAAGCTGTTACAATTGACGGAACAGATTTTATTGAATGCTATCAAACCTTATCGAATGTCGTAGACACAATTAGGAGTGAACGACGGCCTTTCCTGGTCCATGCGAAGGTCCCTTTGCTGAATCACCATACATCGGGTGTAAGAATGGAATGGTATAGGGATGACCTTGATGAAGCAAAAAAAAGAGATCCTTACCCTGTTCTAAAACAGCAGCTTTTAGATAACGGATTTGAATTAAAAGATATTGAAGAAATTGAAGATCAATCAATGAAACTGGTCGAATCCGATTTTGAGCGTGCATTGGCAGCACCCGACCCCCTGCCGGAAGACCTGTTCACTCATGATTTTGCACCTACAGCTATTCTGGAAGAATCAGGAGATAGAAGTCCTAAAGAACAGGAAAAGGTAGTCATGGTAGATTGTGCCCTGCATGCTGTTGAAGAGTTGATGCGCAAACATCCCGAATGCCTGCTTTATGGGCAGGATGTGGGTGGCAGACTTGGGGGCGTTTTCCGGGAAGCGGCCACTTTGGCTCAAAAGTTTGGAGACGAGCGGGTTTTTAATACACCAATACAGGAAGCTTTCATTGTCGGATCTACAGTAGGCATGAGCGCTGTTGGCCTGAAACCGATCGTTGAGGTTCAGTTCGCCGATTACATTTGGCCAGGCTTGAATCAGTTGTTCACCGAAGTGAGCAGGAGCTGCTACCTGAGCAATGGTAAATGGCCGGTAAGTATGATCCTTAGAGTGCCTATTGGCGCTTATGGCAGTGGCGGACCATATCATTCATCATCGGTTGAAAGCGTCGTGGCGAACATCCGCGGACTAAAGATAGCCTACCCGAGTAATGGAGCCGATTTAAAAGGCCTCATGAAAGCGGCATATTATGATCCTAATCCGGTTGTCATTTTTGAACACAAAGGGCTGTACTGGAGCAAGGTTCCCGGTACTCATGGTGCAACATCGATCGAGCCGGATGAAGATTATATCCTTCCTTTTGGGCAGGCATGGGTGCTTCAAGAGATCTGGCCACAAGAGGAAAGTGAATGCTGTTCGATCATCACATATGGCATGGGCGTGCACTGGGCCATGAATGCCTCGGAACAGCTCGGTATGAAAGACAAGATCGAAGTCATTGATCTTAGAACCTTATATCCCTTAGATGAGAAAACAGTGATGAATTCAGTTAAGAAAACGGGTAAATGTCTGGTGTTGACCGAGGAGCCTCCATCGAATAGTTTTGCAATGGCCTTGGCAGGCAAGATCCAGGAATGCTGTTTTCAATACCTGGATGCACCAGTCATGACCATGGGAAGTGAAAATCTTCCGGCAGTACCGCTTAATGCCACCCTTGAAGCAACCATGATCCCATCCACAGAGAAGGTCAAAATCAAAATTCAGGAGCTCCTGGAATATTAGGGATTTCACTTTTCCTTTTTTGTATCTTTCAGCTCAAAATCACACTGCATGTATACCAGAAGAATATTTCCACTCGTTGGGGTATTAATATGGACCCGGCGTTATATATTTCTTTTTCTTATCCTGGCTCTGATTCCAGTCCTGCTTTTTGATATTCTTGAATGGAAATGGTTGCACGTGCCGTGGTTGCCCATTGCAGTTCTGGGCACAGCGGTTGCATTTATCGTTTCTTTTAAGAACAATGCCTCCTATGACAGGTTGTGGGAAGCCAGGAAGATCTGGGGCGGAATTGTCAATGCATCCAGGTCCTGGACCATCATGGTAAAGGATTTTATTACGAACGATCATACCGATGACAAGTTGAGTGAAGACGAATTCCGGCAGATCAAACGTGAGATGGTGCATAGACATGTTGCTTGGCTTACGGCCCTGCGCTATCAATTGAGAAAGGACAAGCCCTGGGAGATGCATTTAAAACAAGGCAAGTCCAACAAGGAATTCAGATCCAGAAATTATGTGAATCACGAAGACACCTATCCAATTGAAGAAAATATTAAACCATATATAGCTCAATCGGAATTCGACGAAATATTTGCCAAAGGCAATCAGGCCTCTCAGATCCTCGGGATCCAGTCCAGACGGTTAAAAGAATTATACCAGCAAGGCTTGATAGAGGACTTCAGGCATATGGAGATGACCAATATGCTGGTTGAGTTTTACACCCTGCAAGGCAAAAGCGAACGCATAAAGAATTTCCCTTATCCACGTCAGTTCGCCACTTTGAACTACATTTTTGTTTGGATTTTCATACTGCTGTTACCCTATGGTATCATGGAAGAATTCGAAGTCATTGGTCATCGGATTTTGGAGGAGTTACAGATGCATCAAGTTCACAGTTCCCTGATCCACAGGATCCAGGAGATTATGGCAAATCGTTTTGTATGGTTCTCAATTCCATTTAGTGCACTGATTGCCTGGGTTTTTCATACTATGGAGGCCATTGGTGAGAACACGGAAAATCCATTTGAGGGAGGCCCTAACGACGTTCCAATTACCGATATGAGTCGCGGGATAGAGATCGATATCAGGGAGCTTATCGATGACGTTGATATCCCACCACCGCACGAATGGAAGAATGATATTGTGATGTAATGCGAGCCATCTGTTACGAATCTTTTGGTGGCCCCCTGACGGTTGAAGAGCTTCAAGATCCTCAGCCAAACCCGGATGGCGTTGTCCTTAAAGTTTTAGCTTCCGGACTCTGTCGAAGCGACTGGCATGGATGGATGGGCCATGATCCCGACATCGTTTTACCGCATGTTCCCGGCCATGAAATGGTTGGGACCGTTGTTGAGCTTGGTAAAGAGGTGAATGAATTTAAACCAGGCGATCGTGTCACCTTACCCTTTGTTTGTGGCTGTGGAAGCTGCAGAGAATGTGTTTCTAGTAACCAACAAGTTTGTGACTATCAGTCTCAACCCGGATTCACACACTGGGGTTCCTTTGCCGAATATGTTAGGGTAGACTATGCCGATCATAATCTGGTCAAACTACCGGAATCCATATCCGATATTTCGGCGGCAGCACTTGGATGCCGGTTTATTACATCATTCAGGGCAGTAGTACATCAAGGACAAATCAAAGAAGGGCAATTCCTCGCGGTTCATGGATGTGGGGGCGTTGGCCTTTCGGCGGTTATGATTGGAGCCGCTTTAGGAGCGCAGGTTATTGCAATTGATATCAATGAAAAGGCACTTGAAATTGCACGATCAATCGGGGCCAGTCATGCCATTCTATCAAATTCGGATATGGATGTGGTCGAAATGATCAAATCGGTTTCAAACGGTGGAGTTCATGTATCCCTGGATGCACTGGGAAGTATGGAAACTTCAACCAATTCGATAGCCTGTCTTAAGAAAAGAGGCAAACACGTTCAGGTTGGTCTAATGACTGGTGATCATCAAATGATCGAAATTCCAATGGACAAAATCGTCGCTAATGAACTTGAGATCCTTGGAAGCCATGGCATGCAGGCATATAAGTATCCTGAAATGCTGGATATGATAATCAATGGAAAATTACATCCGGAAAAACTTGTTACTACCACCGTGAACCTGGAACAGGCAACAACCTTGCTTCCGAAAATGGATGCATTCGATCATTCCGGCCTAACCATTATCAACCGGTTTTAATGCGACCTCCTGAGAATTCCACGCCACCTGTATTTTCTGATGAACTGACCCTGCTCTTCATCAACAAGAAATGACATTTTTTGACGCTTTGCCCTAAAATAACCTCGAATACCATTAATAAAAAAGGACAAGCGTCTTCTTTTCCAGGCCCCTTTCAGGGATGTTAGTAAAGATAGCACAAACCCATATCTCAATTTGAAATTGGCTTCACCTTGAAGAAACCTATTTTCACGATTATATAAGGCGCCAGTTGGTTTCAGATGTTTAACCTGCAGACTTGGGTCTGTTTTGACCTTCCAATCAAAGAATTGGGCTAATAAAACATCGGCTGTGTCCCAGCCAATCGAGGATTTTAAACCACCGATTTGCTCAAAGCAGGCCTTCCTATAGGCTTTAATCGGTCCTCGAAGATGTTTTTTGGATGCGATATTCTCAAAAACCCATGCGGCATTTGATTTGATGTAAGGGATTCCACCAGCCATACCGATTTTCGGATCGCGTTCGAACATTTCAGCAAGCCGTTCAAGATAATTGGACGGGAATTCAATGTCTGCATCGAATTTGCAGATGACATCGTAATCGTCATCAAGGCTTTGCAAGCCCGTATTAAAAGCGTGTATGATTTTAGAACCAGGTTGGTGGATTTGAGCCTGAAAGGTTTCAGCAAGTTTTAAATTTGGATTGGTTTCTGTATACTTCCGGACTAAGTTTGCAGTTTCATCTGTTGAGTTATCATTCACCACTACGATCTTATCAGCGGGTTTGCCTTGATCCAATAACGACTTTAAGGTTCTTTCAATTGTTGCCGCCTCATTATATGCTGGTATGACAATGTAGATCTTCACCTTGTTGAATCATTATTTAAAAACCGATAATTTGGATCTTATAAACTTGCCTTCACTCTCATTGACAAGATAATCCGTTTTCATCCGTTTCGACTCTAAATATCCGGAAATCGCCTGAAAGAAATAACGCAGACGGTTTTTGCGGATTGCCATACGCAATGCACGCATCACCGTTGTAAATAATCCGAGACGTATTTTGTACATGATCGTACCCTGGTTAAAACCAAATAATTTTGAGTAGCTCTTTGCAGTTGGTTTCAGGTGTTTAACCAAAATTTGCTGATCTGCTTTATACTGCCATCCGTGATAAAGAGCAAGCAATTCATCAACAGTATCCCATCCTATTGAGCTTCGAAGTTGCCCCATATCCTCAAAGCAACCTTTCCTGTAGGATTTTAATGCACCTCTTATGTGATTTTTTCCGGTAGCCCTTTCCAATTCCCAATTTCCATTCTTTTCAACAGAGCAATGACCACCCCACATGCCTAATTGATGGTCGTTTTGATATTCGCTCTGCATCAATTCCAGATAACCAGGTGGAAAGATCAGGTCTGCATCAAACTTGCATATGATGTCGAAGGAATTATCCAGTTGGGCAAATCCATGATTAAATGCTTCAATAACCCGTGATCCCGGCCCGTGAACACCTTCAGAATTAAAATCATGGGCATGTATCCAATCATGATTTGCCGCGTAATCATGCATGATCTCACGAGTGCGATCAGTTGACCTGTCATTTACCAAAATGAGCTTGTCGGGTATTCGGGTTTGGTCGGTTAAGGACTGTAAGCACTTTTCGATATGTGCTTCTTCATTATGAGCGGGTATAACAATGAATATGGTCATCAGGCCCGCTTACAGAATACGATATAATATCTTGGGACAAACCATCGCAAAAGTGGCCGAAATCCAATTTTTTTTGTGGGATTGGTCCATTTCTTCCGGTCTATAATCTGCCAACCCGATTTCTCAAGCAACCAATCGAATTGCCAGTCTTCAAACTCGTGATAGTGCCTATCCCATTCGTCCGTTTTGCTGCGATATGCCTTGGCGAACCATAGTCTTAATGGTACACTTGCCACTAAATGATCGGCGTTAATGCCTTTTAAAACCTGAAAGGGGGATACCATGTGCTCAAAAATCTCGAAAGCGGTTACTACCTTGGCTTCAGATTCGGTTACAGCCGAAAAATCCAGGTCCAGGTCTTCACCTCTTGTATTAATGACATCATAACCATTCTCCTTCATAATGTTAGAGAACGGATTCTCTACACCAAGATCGAGAATACTTGAAGGCGGTGAAATGTGTTTTTTTAAGAAATCTAATGTGAGTCTGTATCGCTTATGAGGATAATGAGCTTCGTACATTATTAATATTTGTATACAAATGCGTTGATGTGCATGCCTCCACCCACACTTGCAAATATAATAACATCGCCCTTGTTTATCTCGTGGCCATTCATTTTATTCTTCTTGATCAAATCGTATAATGTTGGCACCGTCGCAACAGAGCTATTGCCCAATTTATGAATACTCATGGGCATAACATCTTCTGGCATTTCGGTCCTGTATAATCTATAGAACCGTTTGATTATAGCTTCATCCATCTTTTCATTCGCCTGATGGATCAGTATTTTTTTCACTTCTTTGATATCAACACCACTGTTATCAAGACAGGTTTTCATGGCTGCAGGAACGTTTGTCAAAGCAAATTCATAGATCTTCCTGCCATGCATTTTAATGTAACGTGTATCTCTGCAAAGATCCTGGTTATTCGAATTTCCAAAATAAAGATAATAGGCCTCATCATAAGTAAAGGAAGCCGATTCGTGCGCAAGCATACCGCCCTCTTCATCGCTAGCTTCAACAACTGCAGCACCTGCTCCATCTGAATATATCATTGAATCCCTATCGTGTTTATCCACAACGCGGGATAAAGTCTCAGAGCCGACAACCAAACATTTCCTGGCCATACCTGCTTTGATAAAAGCCTGGGCCTGTATCATGCCTTCAACCCATCCCGGGCAGCCAAACAGAATATCATAAGCAACACATTTAGGATTCTTGATCCGTAAGCTATGCTTGATTCTTGAAGCAAGACATGGAAGCAGATCACTCTGGACGGATTTACTCTTTACGTCACCAAAGTTATGTGCTACTATTATATAGTCTAATTCTTCTCGATCAATACCAGCATCTTCTATAGCTTTTTCAGCAGCGAAAAAGCCAAGATCCGATGAGGTAAGATGGTCCTTGGCATACCGACGTTCAACAATACCCGTAATTGCCTTGAATTTTTCTACAATAACCTCATTTGGATAATCTATAGCACTTCCATCTGAATTCAGAAAATGGTGTTGATGGAAATCTTCGTTTTTTTCAACGACGTCAGGAATATAGCTACCTGTACCTGTAATTCGCACGTTCATAAAGGAGGAATTTAGCCATTTATTGTTCTAAAAGTAGCAAATATAGCCTCAATTCCTGCTTTGCGCCAATTAGCCCCATTTATTTTACGACGTTCAAAACCCTTTTTAGGCCTCAATAAAGTCTTCTATTGGAGCACAAGTGCATATCAAATTGCGGTCGCCATAGGCATCATCTACCCTACGAACACTGGGCCAGAACTTATTTTCACCAACAAAAGGAAGTGGAAATGCAGCTTGCTGCCTTGAATACGGAAATTCCCAATTATCCGAAGTCAACATGAGCATCGTATGTGGTGCATTTCTAAGCAGATTATCCGATTCGTCAAGAATGGCGTCGATCTCCTTTCGAATGGCGATCAGGGCATCACAGAATCGATCCAATTCTTCTTTGCTTTCGCTTTCTGTGGGCTCGATCATCATTGTCCCTGCCACGGGAAAGGAAACCGTTGGAGCATGGAAGCCATAGTCCATCAACCGCTTGGCAATGTCAGATACTTCTACACCCTTGGCCTTAAATGGCCTGCAGTCGATTATCATCTCATGGGCCGCTCTTCCATTCTCTCCGGAATACAGGGTATCAAAATAGCCTTCAAGACGTTCCTTGATATAGTTAGCATTAAGAATGGCAATTTTTGTTGCTTCAGTTAGGCCATCTGCCCCCAACATCATTATGTAGCCATAAGATATCAAACAGGCCAGAGCTGAACCGAATGGTGCAGCTGAAATTGCAGTGATCGCCTCTTCGCCACCCGTTTTTATCAGTGGATTTCCTGGAAGAAATGGTACAAGCTGCTCAGCTACGCATATTGGACCAACTCCCGGGCCACCACCGCCATGAGGAATAGCGAAGGTTTTATGGAGGTTAAGGTGACAGACATCGGCACCGATAATTCCCGGGTGCGTAAGCCCTACCTGTGCATTCATGTTGGCGCCGTCCATATAAACCTGTCCGCCGTTGTCATGAATTATCTTTGTGATTTCCTGGATCGCCGACTCGTAAACCCCATGAGTTGATGGATAAGTTACCATGAGTGCAGCAAGATTTTCTTTATGCGCTTCGGCCTTTTCTTTTAAATCCTCCAAATCTATATTGCCCTCTTCTGTTGATTTTGTGACTACAACTTTCATTCCGGCCATCACAGCACTTGCTGGATTTGTACCGTGTGCAGATGAAGGGATAAGACAGATATTTCGATGATGGTCATTTCTTGATTCATGATAGGCCCTGATCACCATAAGCCCAGCAAACTCACCCTGAGCACCAGAATTGGGTTGAAGTGAAGTGGCGGCAAAACCTGTGATCTCGGTAAGCATGTCTTCAAGTTTCTTCAGCACAATCTGATAACCCTTGGCCTGGTCAAGAGGGGCAAAGGGATGGATGTTGCCCCATTGCGGTGAACTCAATGGAAGCATTTCGGCAGCTGCATTGAGCTTCATCGTACATGAACCCAAAGAAATCATCGAGTGGTTAAGAGAAAGATCTTTGCGCTCTAACGACTTGATATAACGCATCATTTCAGTTTCCGAATGGTAGGTATTGAAGACGTCGAGTTGCATAAACGGGTTTTGTCTCTTTACAACATCCAGTAAAGTATTATCTGAGGTCAACTCGACAATGGGATCAAAAGACTTGCCGGTATAATCGGCAAATACTTTAACTATTTCATTAAGGTCTTCTATAGTGGTCAGTTCGTTGAGAGCAATACAAACTGTATCGGCATCCGGATAGTAGAAATTTAACTCAGCCGCTTCGGCCAGTGATCTGACAGGATCTGAAGATGCCTTGATCTGCAGCGTATCGAAATATGAAGCATTCAACTGCTCAATTCCCAGTTTCTCGAGTGCAACTTCAAGAGACCTGGCAGAATAATGCACCCTTTTAGCAATTAGGCGAAGCCCGTTAGGCCCATGGTAAAGGCCATACATCCCGGCCATTACGGCTAACAATACCTGTGCTGTACAGATATTTGATGTTGCCCTGTCACGTTTAATATGCTGTTCGCGGGTTTGTAACGCCATTCTCAGTGCACGGTTTCCGTCAGCGTCTTTTGTTACGCCGATGATCCTGCCCGGAATATTTCGCTTGTAAGCTTCTTTTGTAGCAAAATAGGCAGCGTGGGGGCCACCGTATCCCATTGGTATTCCAAATCGCTGTGAAGTGCCAACCACTACATCGGCACCCATATGGCCAGGTCCTTCGAGAAGAACCAGGCTTAGTATATCGGCGGCTACAGCAACTTTAACACCGCTGTCATTCGCTATGGCAATGAATGATTTGATATCTGTAATTTCACCAAGTCTGCCAG
>CAJIBQ010000108.1_pt1 | contig 13706 bp, 14 predicted proteins | sample 9199391 | NCBI WGS metagenome assembly CAJIBQ01 (sample SAMEA7708309, study PRJEB35096) | sediment metagenome | biome: marine neritic benthic zone biome [ENVO:01000025]; feature: sediment [ENVO:00002007]; material: shallow marine sediment [ENVO:03000034] sea grass bed [ENVO_01000059] ... | reverse complement strand
TATATATTATATTTCGAGCATTTTAAATTCAAGCGATGCTATAGCGAGACAGAATGAAAAAGATTTTGTGTTATTTCCTGTTCTTTCCCTTGTTCCTTTCGGCCCAAATCAACGAAAGTGATACTCTTAAATTTAAAGCAAGGCTTTCTTTAACCGGGTTTTGGCAAGGCGGAAATGTAGAAACCCTGATTTTCCGGGCGAGCTCGGATCTGAGTGTTAAACCTGGAAAAAATTTGGTTTTTAAAACGAAGAATTCCTATGTGTATCAGGAGTTTGGAAAGGAAAAAGCAGATGAAGATATTTTAAGTCTGAACTTCTTATATTTTAAACCCGAACGAAAGATTTACCCGCTATTACTGGGTTTTGTAAGCACCAATTTTAGAAGGGAAATCGATTTGCGCTACTTGTTGGGAGCCGGGGCAACGTATCAAATTCTGAATAAGAAAAACAATTGGCTCAAATTTTCACTTACATGTGAATATGAACAAACGGATTTTGCCAGAGCTACCTTTAACTATTCGGAATATGATGGAACCGCATCTATAAATACCATTCGGGCTACCTTATGGGTAAATGGTCAATATCATTTATTTAAAGGTAAGCTAGTAGCAAGTCATGAAAGTTATTTTCAGCCCTCCCTCGGACAAGGCAATAATTTTCGCTGGCAGGCAGATGTTGGTTTAGAACTGCCCATTTGGGCGTTTTTGAACTTTAAGATCAACTACCTCCATACTTTCGAAAGTGTAGTGATAGAAAACCAAAAACAGGAAGACAGATTCTTAACATTTGGTTTTACCTTAAAGAACTATTGATCAAACGCAGCTTTTAATTTATAGCTTATAGATGATGACAACATTTTCTATTTGGCAACTTCAATGTGAATAGATTCAGGAAGATGATCAGGTGTAGGTGTCGGGTACCATCTCATCTTACTCTCCCCTAACATCATACTTTCGCTGCAATTCTTCCCAGCTGTCCTCCTGGATTTCTTTCATCAATCCTACGTTGATCCGGTCGAATGCAGGATGATCTTTTGGCAGCATAAAGCTCTGGTAGCTTTCCTTGAGTGTGATCGGAAGTAATTTCACCTTTTCATTTAAAGCAAGCCTATTGATATAATACTGTAAAACAGTCCTGTCGTATAACAACACGTCATTTTCTTTTTTGGCAAGTGCCCTAAGCGCAACGATAGGTGTAGCATAGGTCTGATTGATCGGGATATTCTCCTGTAATAGATAGAATTCACTGCTGGTTGCTCCAACCGCGGAAACATGCTCAACCAACCTTATATCTTCGGCGGTCCTAATATCGGTTTGCAGTCCGCTGATGGTAAGTGTGGAGGCAATGCCAGCCGTAAAACTTGAAATGATGATAACAGCTGTAAACATCCAGATTATTGCAATCCCCTTGCCCAGGTTTGATTTCGGAGCCTTATCACCGTAACCCACAGTAGTCATCGTTACAGCCGACCACCATAAACCATCGAATAAACCCAGAATTCCGGGACGGAATTGAAACTTATTGTGGTTGCGTTCAACAAGCCAAAGAAAAAAGCCGAAAACAAAGATGACGAATACGAGCAACAGTATGATCTTAAGAAATCTGAAGGAAAAAATATTGCTGATGAAAACGCTCATCGTAGAACGATTCAGAAAAGGAATGGCCACGCCAATACTCGAAATGAAGTAAGGTTGGGTCATATCGAATTTTTCAACCCGCAAGTCATTTACATCCATCGGGTTTATGGTAAGGTCGATTTCCCGGTATTCCAGTTTTTTCAGGATACCGATATAATCCGAGGCTTGTAAATAGCGGAATTTCAGATCGGAAGATTCTGCAATGCCTTCCCATAGTTCAATGCTCAAACCTTGAAAAGAATTGTCATCCGACTTTATTACGAAAGGTGGATCGTGATATATACCAACAACAAGGGTGTCACCTTCGGCATAAACTTGTTGCTGATTACCGATCAGCAACAACGAGATGAATATGTAAAAGAATACAGGCCTCATATTTGTTTCGTCAATTCATGATGTATTGAAGAGCGTATAAATTGCGACAGAATTCTGAACATAACCAGGTCGTTATGGTCAAAATCATGCTTCTTAATGCTATATGCGCACAATACCACGGGTTGATCGTTACCCAGGTTAAATGGTATAAATATCAAAGAATTGAAGCGGTATGCAGGTTTTTCCTGGATATACATACCATGCTCGTTGATGAAGTCATTGATCAATACTTCTTTATTGTTGTTCATGGCCCAGCAAGTCAAACTGGATTTTATGTCGAAGGGTTTACTTCTGAAGGTATAACCGCTGCGTTCCTGGTCTGAATAACCTCTATGCACGATTTCATCATTTTCCATAAATGCTATCTCAAAAGCATTGATATCGGCAGCCTGGTTTACAGCCTTACTCATAGCGGCAACAATGTCGTTCCATGATGCCTTCTTTGGAATTCCTTTGATAAACAGCTCAAGGGTTTGGATATTTGAACTTGCATTTGCCAGTTCTTCCTTTTGCTCTTCAAATTCCTGGGTCTTTTGAAGGAGTTCGGCCTCTTTATCTGCAAGCTTGTCTTTCGAATATTTCAATACTTGCTGCAATCTCTTAAAACGTCGCCTGACATAAGAACGAAAGTAATAGGCAATAAATAAAATCAGCAGGCCTAAGGAACCATATAAAAACCAGGATTTCATATACCAGGGCAGAAATACCCTAAACTGTAATTCGCTCGTATTACTCCATTGGTATCCACCGGGTTGCCGGGCCCTGATCTCAAGGATGTAATTGCCGAGTTCATTTTGACTCAACTTAAGGATATTGCTATCTCCATTCGAATTCCAGAGCTGTTCTTCCAGCATGATCTCTCTTTCTTTTTCGGGAAGAAGCCTGTACTGATATTCTACATTTTTTGCCGGAAACGACAAATTCGTTAATTGCAACTGAAGCAGCTGATTTTTTTTGACTTTTAAAACCCGGTCAAATTCTTCAGTATATGTTTCCTTATCGATGGTTACCGTTCTTATTCTTGGTGAGCCGGAAAGCGGGAGGGTAGCTGCCGAAATACGCGAATAGACCAGGCCCTCGGCAGTCCCGGCCCAAAGGCGTCCCTGCTTATCAGTTGTAATACATCTATAAGCACTTATAACAGCCGGTAATCCTTCCATTTCACCTAAGGCAGTCGATGTATTTTGTTGGTAAAAAACCAGGCCTTTTGTGGCCGTGGCGATCCAAATTGAATTATCGGAATAATGTGTTACTCCTCTTACCTCTTCCTGGTCCAGCAGATCGTTTTGGATCAGGGTTATTTTTTCTGAATCGTAACGGAGCAAACCATCGGTAGTTGCAAGCCATACCACACCGCTATCGTCAATGGTCAGGTCGTGTGCTTCAAAATTCAATATCGCCTTAAACGGCAAGTCCGGACTGAGGTTTATAAAACGGTCTTGCTCCCGATCATAGCGGTATAAATAACTGTTCTCGCCAATACCAACGGCATAGATCTCACCCCTGGAACTTTCCTTGAGCGCCAGGACCCGACTGGAAAATCCCTTGGTATCATCATAGTACTTGATCTCACCCTGTGAAGTTATCATCGCAATTCCAACAATTGGTTTGTTCACGGGTGCCTGGCAAAACCATAAGTTATTTTCGCTGTCGGGATACAAATAGAAAATAGCCTCACCGCGATCGTGGAAATCATATCGCTTGACGATCTTATCGTTGTCATATTTCAATAATTCAACTTTTGGAGTAGTTGATGTAACCCAGGTGAATCCGGCATTATCCTGTGCGACGGCATTTACCTGTAAGTTATTGAATATCGGCTGGGCGATGAATTCATCATCATCGGGAGAAATTTCATATAGATAGTTGATCGGTGCCCAGGCATTCCCTTGATTTCCCATGGCAATACCTATGGGGTTATTCATGGGAAGATTTTTTACTGTTTTGAAGAAACGCTGCTGCAGCAGCCAAAGTCCGGTCTCTGAACATACCCAAAGCTTATCATTTTTACTGACATTATCTGTTGTAACATAAATTTCATGGACCTGACCAAAATCCAATTCTTCCACGCGATGTGCTTCATTGGCTCCATAGATGGTTTGAAGCCGACCGTCTAATGTCAACATTTTATACAGTTTACCTTTACTGGTTCCGATGAAGTATTGATCATGAGCATCGGTATGGATTGCAGTCACCGAATCGCCATCCAATGCGACCGTCCTTAACAGACGGGGCCTGTTTCCTGTAAGGGTATAGATGTAAAGAGCATCACTTCCAACAAGAAGATTATCATCATGAATCAACAAGATATTTCCGTTTTTGATGTCGAGTTTTTTCTCGAAACTATCTGACGATTTATTGAATAAGAATAACCCGTCCTGCGGACTAAGCACCCAAATTCCTCCGTCGGAGTCTTCATAGATCGCAAGTTTTTCTGCTTGGTCTGATTCGGAAAACCGATAAGTCCTGTATCCATCTTCCTGCAGCCTTCCTATACTGTGATTGGATTGACTGATCCAGATTTCCCGGTCATCATCAAGAACAAAATCGTTCGGATAGAAAGGAAGCTCATCGTTTTCAACGATCGAACCTTCCAGCAATTCAATTACGCTTGGATTGGCGAGTAAATTTTCGATTTGATAAACACCCAAATCATTTACAAAAAGAAGATTGTCTCCAGATTCCTGAAGCCGATGAATGAACTGACTCTTGGTATTATGGCTGTAGTTATCGAAGTGGATGCCATCAAAACGGTAAAGCCCATTTTGGCTGCCGATCCACATATAACCGGCCTTGTCCTGGATCACAGAAGAAACCCTGTCGAACGGGGCTCCGGAGCTGGAGTTATATTGAAAATATCCATATTGCTGTGCAGAAATATGAAAACATACTCCCCACAAAATAATGCTTACGACTATCCTGTTCAAATTCCCCAACATCTTTAACTAAGATAGGAAAAAACATCATTTCGCTTTAATTATGTATTGATAAGGAAGTAAATCAACAATTACTTCAAAGGATGAATAATTCGCTTCTTTCAATTCATTGACTACGACGTCGATGGCTAACTTATGATCTGTTGGTGGACCAACAGGGATATCCCATTTAAAATAGTCGATGATGACAAGTTCGCCATCCGTTTTTGTACCCTGCTTTACTTTGGCAAAATATTCCGGGCGGTTTTCAATATGATGATAAGTATTGACCAATAAAACAATATCAACCTCCTGTTCTTTAAGGCCAGGAGAGTCGTATGGTATTTTTCGCGTCTCGATATTTTTGAGGTTATTTTTCTCAATCCGATCATTGATGAACTCTTGAAATTCATCATCAACATCGGCTGCGATGACGTGCGCACCTTTTTCCGCCAGTCTAACAGAGAAATAGCCAGACCCGGCCCCGATGTCAATGATGGTTTTGCCCTGTATATCTCCCAAATACGACATCACTTTTTCCGGTTGCTGATAGGCATCCCTTTTCGGTGATTCAAATCGGTCAATTAATTTATCGACAGAAGATCGATGCATGAATTCATTGGCATCTCCATGCTTCCCTTCGTTATCTTCATGATGTTCATGATCTTTATCCTTCACTTGGGAAGTGTGTGCACCATGATGATTGTTGTTGCATGCAACAACTAATAAGAACGAAAAGACAAAAGCTATTTTTTTCATTTTTGTGCCTATTTTTTGGTCAGTTTTTTATCGAAAAGCCAGATAATACCTCCTAACGCAAGATTACCCAAACCCATGGTGGCCTCCAATGGTTTTTCAGTAAAAACGAATACCACCATGCCTGATGAAAAAATTATGAAAATAATTTGAAATAATGGAAAGAAGGGGCTTTTAAAACGATCAGCATGTTCCGGGTAACGCTTACGGTCATTTCGTATTTTAAATACTCCAAAAACGGTGAGCATTGTAGACAAGGTCAGGAGGAAGCCGCAATACACGAGGATTTGTTCGAAGGTTCCAGTTAAAAGTAATATGGAGGTTATGATGAACTGAAGCCATAGCGCCCTTAGTGGAATGGAATTATTCTTTGCTCTGAAAAAATGCCAAATGCTAAAGTCCCTTGCCATGGTTGATGTCACCCTGGGCCCGATCCATATCATGGCACTAATCCCAGAGATCAATAGCAGTGAAATGGATAAACTGAACAGATCTCCCACATCATTTCCCAGCATTTTTTGAGTAGCGATGGAACCAACATCTACTTGTCCGACCAGTTCGGGAATGGGCACATGTTTCATAAAAACAAATTGCAGCAATGTGTAGATTGTGGTTACAAACAGGGTTCCGCCTATTAGCGCAAAGGGTAACGATCTCTTGGGATTTTTGATCTCTTCGATGATATAAACCGCTGCGTTCCAGCCCGAATACGAATAGCTAACATAGATCAGGGCTATGGCGAAAGCAGCCGAAAAAACCTCGGTTGTGTAATTCGTTTCGGTGATTAAGGATTCGGCTTTGCCCGGTATAACCAGCCCGATAATGATCAGGACGATGATAAGAAGCACTTTTAGAAGGGTGCTGATATTTTGAAATATCGAGCTGGACTTATTGCTCCAGCTATGAACCAGAGTTATAATGGTTACCAAAATTATGCTGGACCAAACCGGATTAAGGTTCAAATAAGGGAAATATTCAGCAACTGCAATAGCAGAAAGTGCCACTGGGGCTGCAAAACCAACAGTCAATGATACCCAACCTGCCAAATAGCCGATAAAGGGCGAAAACAGTTCAGATAAAAAAGAATATTCTCCCCCTGACCTTTGGATGTGAGTTCCAATTTCCGCATAACTAAACGCTCCCGCAAGCGCCAGGATGCCACCAAGCACCCATAGTGTAATGATCACAGTGGGGTTGCTAAGATCCTTCAGCTGAAATCCCAGGCTTGTAAATACTCCAGTGCCTATCATGCTGGCTACCACTAATGCAACCGCCGTCAGGGTGCTTATTTTTTGTGAGCTTGTTTTACTCAAATTTCATTGTGTTTGATTTGATTGCGAGTACCGGTATATGGCCTGCCTATTTAATTTAATTACAGAGACGGGCAGGCAGATGCGACGAATGTTTTCTAGGCCAGGGCATACGAAAATTAGATCTTTTCTAAGGTAATTAAATTTTGGGTTTAATCCATTTCAATATCTGTGGGGAGAAATCTTATTCTGAAATTCTGATTTCAAAGAATTATGATGTAGGAAAGATGTTTTGAATTATTATACCGATAATTATCAGGCCAAAAAAGATTACTACTGTATATAGAATCGATTTCCTTAAGCTTAATTTAAACGAGAAGTAGTAAAAGCATAAAGTAATTGCAATTATTTCTATAAAATATACCAGGTTAAAAACCACCAAATGTTTCAGCGGAAGGTCAACGTATGAATAAAGGCCCAATAGATTGCTTAATGAAAACAACAAAGCGAAAACGAGTCCGAACCCAAAAACCTGTCCAATGGCAGGCATCGTCTTGAATATTTTGAAGAACACAATCCCTACCAATGCGGTCAAAAGCAAAAAACTTAAGTAACCTGCCGGAATTAAGAGTGCCAGGTCATCCAGAGGCTTTAAAGCTGGGAGATCAGCATTCCAATAGCCGGCCAATAGGGAAGCGTGAAATAAAAAATCGATTCCGATTAAAATGAACCAGGCGAGGACAATGGAAACAAGATGTCTTTTATTGAATATCAATTGAGTCACTTCAAATTGTATGCATTAATCTAAGTTAGTTAAAATCAACCACCAGTACATGAATTTAATAGGTGTTCCGGTTATACGATCATTCTATATATGAATCCGAATGAAATGCATCCTTATTCTTAGAGGAACTCAAGCAAGCTAACTTGACTGCAATAATCGGCTTACCCTGCCGGGAACAGGCAGTTCCTTGCCTTCCAAAAGCTGAGAGAGCAAGACATATTGCATCCAGATCTGATCCTTCTGTTCATAATGTTCCTGCATGTGTTTCCGTCCTTTTAATCCCATTTCTCTAGCCAATTCGGGATCTTCAAATAGTTGTATCATATATTCAGCCATCCCGGTCTCATCCTTTTCCTCAACGAGAAAACCGGTAACTCCATGAACTACAGCTTCCCTGATCCCGCCGTGCAGTGTACTAACAACGGGTAATCCTGAAGCGCTGGCTTCCATGACGCTGCCAGGGGTTCCTTCCATATCTCCATTAGCCGCTGTAACCGAATGCTGGACCAACATGTAGGAGGTCCTCATCAATTCGGCAACCTCATCATGATTTTGCACCCCTGTGAAGTGCACTGAATTGTTTATCCCAAGTTCATTCACCAACTGCTCACATTGCTTATAGAGGCCTGATTTTGCCCCCACCATTGTCAGCGTGGCATCGGGGAACTTTTTAAGGACCTTGTTAAAGGCCTTCAAGGTATGAAGAGGTCCTTTTTTTTCCGTGAAGCGTCCTACCGCCAGGATCTGCTTTTTATGAATTGCAGGTTGACCCTGGCTGAATTTGGATGTATCCACTCCGGAAGGGATCACGTGGATCTTAGCCGGATCCGCACCGAGATCTACTAGCTTCATCTTTAGATCATTGGAGACTGCCACGATGAAAGAAGCGTACTCAAAAAGTCTTTTATACTTCAATCGGTATTGTTTCAGATTTTTGGTTATCGTAGCATCATGACCCCTGAAAACTGGGATTAAGGGGATCCGCAGGGCTTTACATGGAGAAATCATGTGGGTTGCAGAGACCCCGAAGTTGGAAATCACCGCATCCACCTTGTTTTGCCGAAGGAAGCGTTTAACCCCATAATCGCTGAAATAGTTGTTTCTCCCAACAAGGAGTTTCGCAATTTTATGCAAGATCCAATAAACTCTTGGGCTGAGCAGAGTCCCATCTTCCGAACGTTCCGGGTACCGGCCGCCATGGATGGTGCAGACATCTGTAAACTCCCTTAACCACGCGATCTGGGCCCTGATGAAGGCTTCTGAAAAGGCATTCTTTCTTGAGTGGGTAATGCAAATTCGCATAGATCATTATAATTATAGCGGTTGCCTGGAAGCAACGAGCAGGGATTACTGGACATATCAACTGTTATAACTGCTCGCCCGTTTGTTTTGAACAACTAAAATTAGGAAATAATTTGACTTCAAGGACAAAGTAGTACGCCTTAACAACTCTGTCAGGCTGGCCACAGGCATTCAACTTGTTGGAGTTTTTACTTGACTAAATCGACCCGGTTTGAGTTTTGTACTTCAACGATTTGATTATTGAAAATGACCTGCTGCAGATTATAGTTTAAAAAGCAAGGGCCTTGAGCAACAGAGTAAACAAATCTCAAAGTATCGGTATCAATCGCGGTCAGTTCGATGAAGTATTCATTATTAGTTTCAAAGTCAGGGAATCGAATTTGTAGCCTGGTTGGATCACCAAATGGAACGGGAGAAATAAAGATTTCACTACTGGCATTGAAAACACGGAATTCATACTGTGGATATACACTTCCGATCAAAGGCTGTCCCTGAGCATTAAAAAACCCAAGTTCGAACCAGTCTGGCCCTGGTAGTGCATTTGAACAATCAACGTCATTATTGTTTGCACACGAATAAAGCGTCAAGACGATGGTTAAACTAAACAGAATTATAAATCCTATTCTCATTTTTATTGCAATACCTCACTAATTTGAACAATTGGCTGAATATTGGTAAAGTTTGGAATGTCTCCAACGATTTCATCCGCGTTAGGCCCGAAAGAATTCTGATAAGCAGAAAGCTTGTCAAAGTACAAATATCCAATAGCTAAATACGGAATTGGTTCATCGGGTGTTCGGCCTGAGATACCTCTGTCAATGTTCATGTGCTTTAAGGAGTCGCCTAATAAATCAGCAACCATTGGCATGTGTTTCTTAGAATAATAGTCCATGTCGAATGTCTTCCCATTGCCATTGGGATAAAGTATCGTCACTTTGATCATATTCTTTTTAACGGTAGAATCTTCTGGTGATGCAGTCTTTTGGCAGCTGCTCAGGATTGTGAAGGTATAGAAGATCAATAGGATGATTTTGGTTCTCATGATGTTATAATTGTTCTTACGGGATTCGCTTGTATTCAGTCACAAGAATCGACACAAGAACTAATTTAGGAAATTAATTTATTTATGTGATAACGTAATGGATTATTCAGTTTGGAGCCCTTTCTTAATTTAATAGATTTATTGAATAGTTGTTACTGTAACATTAATATCGACGACTCATCTTTATTAAGGACTGTTAATCACTATAGAAATGAAACATTATATAAACCAACTAGCCCTATTTTTTCTTCTTTCTCCGATTATTCTTCATGCTCAAGTTGAAGCCATATTCAATGACATAAAAATGGAAGAACCACTTCAGATTGTGGTACAAAAACTTAATGATATATCGGAAGATTCAAATTTAATTTCTGTTCAAGAGCCGAGCTTTCCATTGGCATTTAACAAGGAAGAGCACCTTGTTTGCACCAATGTAAAAACAGATTATGGCTTAATTAGCAAAGTGGTATTTTCTTTTGCAGATGACCAACTTAAATACATCATTTCCAAAGGAAATGCATATCCGGTGTTTAAAGAAAGCCGTATTGACACTTCAAGGCTATATATGGATTATGAAGTCTACTTTTCAGATGGGTTGTTCTTGAATAAGAAGAAAGACATGACATGGATATTAACTGAAGATGCCATACATCCAAATCTTTTTACCTGGGTAAATCCATACCTTGATCCGAATTATATTCCTGAAGCAAAATCTGTCCGGGCAGAACTTATTCCCTCCTTTCTGAAAATGGGTGCTTCCATGGACGACTTGAAACCTGTTTTTGAAAAAAATTCTGAGTTTATAGTTACTGAAGAACTGGATGGCAGTGATCCGAACGCCCAGATTCAGATAAATTGTTTCGGAGTAGAATATCTTGGATTCCCACGAAAAATTGAAGCCAGATTTGGCGATAATAAGCTCAATGTGGTATGGATATTAACAGGTAAAGGCGATGAAGACAGAATTCGAAAAGCATTGACTAATCAGTACGGGCACCCCATTTATGTAAATGAGGCCTGGGAAATTTTTAATGATTGGCAGGTAGGTCTGAGAAAAGATAAACCTGAAGTACTTCTAATGGAAAAGAAAATAGGATTGGGGTATAAAACCAGTTACTTTAAGCAATAATCAGAAATAGTAGCAATTCAAAACAGGTTGTTGTGTACTTAGATTAATTCTTTTCACCATATAGATATATAGCCGCGGCACTTCCCATTTTCCTATGGTCGTGCCCAACGTTTTTTAGAATTTCCATTCTCCAATTAAAGTCAAGATTTAAATCACTAACTCTTCTTGATCTTTTAAACTGGTTTTCTTAACGTGTGCCATGTCGCAATGAGGACAAGTTCTTCTTCATAAAAAGTCGATTTGAATGAGAGTTATTATATTTTGGGTAAGGTTGCCCGACCGAATGGGCGGGAGTAGAGGCATGGGATATACCTGCCGGCCACTATATTTCAATTAATTTGTCTAAGCTTCTTCTTGGTCCATTGCAATATCATACTACTTCCAATAGCTAAAAAGGCAGCAAGACCGTTGAATAATATATCAATTGGATCAAATACGCGGTATGGCAAAAACAGTTGAACACATTCATCAATTATTCCTATTGGAAGAGCTAGGCCAAAAGCTAGTAAACCGGTTTTCAGGACTTGTCGCTTCGGTTTGAATCGTTCAATTAGGGCCTTGTGAATAAAAACTGCCAACACACTATATTCCATCAGATGGGTGCGTTCAGGATGTCCCAATCTCAGGAACAACAGGAGATAAACTGCTATAATTCCTGACCAAATTGCAATTTCAGTTTTGGTTGGTTGTTTCCTCAGTCCGTGAATGAGCACAGTTGTTCCAATAAGAATAAAAGAAAGCCAGAAGATTACAACTGCGAAACTTTGATTGTGATTTATGAACACAAATGGGAACTTGAATACAAGGGTTGTAATTATAGCAATCAATACAATCAAGACATATAACCAAAGACGTTTCTCTCGAGCTGACGTAAAAAGAGGCATTGATTAAGTTTTGTTTTTTAAATTCCAAATTAGATTATTCTCAATCTTCTGGTAAAGGTGAAATCATTATGTGGGCTCTATGTGTTCCGGGATTCATGATCCAGGGATGGTTTGAACCTACGGGTTTTTCGGGAAGCCCGGTCGATTCGGATGTAGCAAATGGCAAATAGACCACATAACGATATTGTGCGCCTTCCACTTTTGAAGTTTCAGGATCGTACAATTCACCAGGACCATAATAGATGTGCAGGGTAGATCCCGGTTGTCCCATATCCAGCTCGCCCGATCTGGCCTCGGCCTCCCGGATATCAAAAATCTCTACTGCCGTTTTTCCCTCGGCCCTCAGTTCTCGGCCTCTTGCCATAAATGGTTCCAGGTCCTTGTGGTAGCATGCGGCATTGAATCCGGATCTCTTCGGGTTATCTGCCAACACAATGAATTCGTTATCTCCTTCTTTGAAGGTTACAAATTCACCCGCTATATTATAACCAATCACTTTACATCCATCTCTGCTTGCTTCGGGAGCAGCCATTAGAGCCGTTGCAATCAAAGCTTCGTCGCTGTCTATTGGTACTAATTGTTTGCTTGCATCATCTGATGTATTGTCTGTTACCGTTTCTTCTGAAGCGGACTCGTCGGGTGTGCTGTTGGTCTTGTCTGAAGAATTACAAGAAAACAAAATTCCTGAAAATAAAAATGCTGTAATGATTCGTTTCATTTTTTGTAAAATTTACTACTGAATTTAATGATTTTTTAAATAAGCATGCCTGACAGCGAGCAGGCATGATTGCCTGTTTCCTTTATTTGAATTGTTAGCGGTGGTATTTTCAACCTAATTTTCAGGATACGAAATCTGACCGCAAGGAATGATCATACACTTTTCGCCAAAAATAATTTTTAGCCCCAACGGAATTTGTTGATCTGATGATCGATCTTTTTCCATGAGCCAATCACAGTCAGGAAAAGTTGTTTTATCGCCTTGTGCGAATAGCGTTCTGGGAAGGACACCGGTTGATTTCGCTGGCCTCGGGTAAAGTGATCCGATCGCTAGAACCAGATCTTCACCTGGTCCCAGGGTTTCATCTAAAACGGGCTTTTCAATGTAGGCAGGTAATTCATCGATCATGCTATCCGATATTCCAACGCCATCCAAAGCCCATTCTTTGGGCAACGGAATTAGTCTATACTTCTCCTCATTATTAGGAGGTGGGTTATTGTATTCCTTTGAGAATGCTATTTGAAGATTAATCGGAATAGTACTGTCATTAATAATTGTAATGGGTATATATCTAATGCTGAAATCGGTTCCCTGCGGATCCGTGTAATTTATGCCACGGTTAATTTTGTTCTCGATCAGCAGTCCACTTTTCCTAGTATGCTCAGGACTTTTTGATTTTTCACTGGCACATTGCGTAAATGAAGCTAGAAAAACAACTAGGACAATGGGAGTTCTAATCATGGTTTTGTTGTGGGTTGATCTATAAAAATACATTGAGAGCGTTCAAAATATATTTAAGAAGTGTAAATTAATGTAAAACCAAATTGTAATTGGTTTTTTCTAATTGATTTAGCTGGAAATTTTTATACCAAATTTCATAAGGTGCTCCCGTTAAAATAAAGGATCCCAGCTGG
>CAJIBQ010000123.1_pt1 | contig 13716 bp, 11 predicted proteins | sample 9199391 | NCBI WGS metagenome assembly CAJIBQ01 (sample SAMEA7708309, study PRJEB35096) | sediment metagenome | biome: marine neritic benthic zone biome [ENVO:01000025]; feature: sediment [ENVO:00002007]; material: shallow marine sediment [ENVO:03000034] sea grass bed [ENVO_01000059] ... | reverse complement strand
TTGATGTTATTTCCGTAAAATCGATATTTAGGATGATTCTGTGGGTAATTTAATGGCCCTGGTCTTGCCTGTAACTCTTCTTTAGAAGGTTTTTTTTTTTTTTTATCGGCATCCAGTTTAAAATCGGACATGATAAAAAGTTGATCCCAAAGTTTATGCTGAAAATCAGGAACATCGCGTAGATGAGGCTGAAGATTGCCCATGACATCGATGATAGCTTTGGCTACCTTATTTCGTTCTTCTTTGGTCTCCTGAATAGTGGCATAATTGATCATTTTTTGAAGGTGACGCCCGTATTCCGGGATGATCAATTGCTCACGCTCCGTATTATATTCTAAATTTTCAATCAATTTGTTTCGAAGTTTTTAGATTATGCAGTGGTAGTAATCCAACAGCCTGCAAAGTACGAAATAAAACCTTATAATGAAATTACCCCTTCAACCTTCTTGCTCACTTCTATATACTTTGAAATGACAGCATCTGGATCTTTCATAACCACATTAATTGAAACGCTGGTGTAAGTACCTTTCTTAGATTCGGTGGTTGTGATCACTGCTCCGGCATGATTGAAGATGGATTCAATGGCCTCGATCTTATCAACCTCAGTCTTCACAATAAACTTGTAAAGATATTGTGAAGGCCAATCAGCCGAATCCTGGAGTTGCTCCTTCAGCTTTTTATAAAATTCATCGGGGTTCATTTCCGCGCTCATGACAATTGTTTTATGGGAACAGCAAAGATACAGCTATTGCTTTTTTTATCTGCCTTTTTATTACGAATTTTACATCTAAAAGCGTACCATAATTGAGTGTAAAGCGAATCGTAATAACCGGTGGTCCCGGAACAGGGAAAACATCTATAATTAGTGAACTTCTGAAAAGGAATTATCATTGCATGGAGGAAATCTCAAGGCAAGTGACACTTGATGCCCAGAATGAAGGTATAGATCAGCTTTTCTTAATCGATCCACTGCTGTTCAGCAATCGGTTGCTCGAAGGCCGTATCTCCCAATTTAATCAAGCAGCTCAGCTTAATGAACCGGTCGTCTTTCTAGATAGGGGGATTCCAGATGTATTGGCATATATGGATTACGCAGGAGAACCTTATCCGGAAACCTATAGCAAAGCATGCCATGAATACCTATATGATTTTGTATTCGTGCTGGCTCCATGGCAGGAGATCTATCACAGTGATAATGAACGCTATGAAAGCTTTGATCAGGCAGTAGAGATACATGAGCATTTGTTGGGTACTTATACCAAATTCAACTATGATCTGAAAGATGTTCCGTTTGGAAGTATAAGCACGAGGACCGATTTTATACTGGACCTAGTTAATTCAATCAAGGCATGAAACCGATAGAGGTGTTGAAGACATATTGGGGGTATGATTCCTTTCGTCCTTTACAGGAAAAGATCATTGAGGCGGTTTGCCAGGGTTCAGATACCTTTGCCCTCTTACCGACCGGTGCAGGCAAATCCGTATGTTTCCAGGTTCCTGCAATGATCAGGAAGGGGTGCTGTGTTGTGGTCTCTCCCCTCATTGCCTTAATGAATGACCAGGTAAAAAGCCTGAAAGAAAAAGGCATCAAGGCCATGGCATTGACCGGAGGCCAGGATTGGGAGGATATTAACAGACAATTGGACAATTGCATCAATGGGAAATTCAAATTTCTTTATCTCTCTCCCGAACGCCTCAAACAGGAGATGATCCAGCAGCGTATCCGGCAAATGCAAGTGTCATTGATTGCAGTAGATGAGGCTCATTGTATAAGTCAGTGGGGCAATGATTTTCGACCTGCTTTTAAAGATATTCCCGTTCTCAGGAATATACATCCTGAGGCACCTTTGATTGCTGTTACTGCATCTGCAAGACCTGAAGTGGTTGAGGACACCATTTCAGAATTGCAACTGCAGCAGCCACAGATCTTCAGACAGTCCTTTAACAGGCCAAACCTCACCTACGATGTTATCATGGATGAGGACAAACATTCCAGGTTGCTGAATGAACTGGCCCAAACTGAAGCTGCGGTAATTCTATACGTAAGAAACAGAAGAAAGACCATCGAACTTTCAGAATTTATCAATAAACGTGGCTATTCAAGTGCGCCATACCACGGTGGTATGTCTAACGACCTCAGGCAGGAACATTATGACCGATGGCGTACCAATTCTGTTCGGATCATGGTGGCCACTAATGCCTTTGGTATGGGAATTGACAAGGCAGATGTGGATGCTGTCATTCATTTCGATCTCCCTGAAAGCCTTGAAAGCTATTTTCAAGAGGCCGGGCGCGCCGGAAGAGCTGGCCAGGAGGCCAGGGCTGTGATCATTTGCAATCCTGCTGACGAACGGCAGGTCTTTAAGCAATTCGTAAGTGTGCTTCCCGCTGTGAAGTTCATCAAAACCCTTTACAGAAAACTTTGCCAGTATTTTCAAATCGCATATGGGGAAGGAAGTGAACTTACTTTCAACTTCAATTTTGACCAGTTCTGTAAGCAGTATGCACTGAACCCGGTATTGTCATATAATGCCTTACAATCGCTCGACCGATTGAGTATTGTCAAACTTTCTCATCATTTCAAGCATCAGACCACCGTTCAGGTTCAATCCAGCAGTAAGGGCCTTTTGGATTATGCTGATAAACATCCTGAATCTGCCTTATTGCTCAAAACCCTGCTTAGAACATATGGTGGTATTGCCGATTTCCAAACACGTATCAATCCCATTTTAATTGCGAACAAATGCGAATTGAAAGAAGACGAGGTCATCCATATGCTCAAAGTATTTGAAAAGGACGGGATCATGAAGGTCGAGATCCAGGATACGGATGCTCAAATAACTTTTTTGGAACCCCGGGAGGACGATAAAACAATAAATCGGATCGCCAAGATCATTGAGAAACAGAATGACATACGAAAAAAAGCTGTTGAGGCTGTGATCCGATATATCAATAATCAACGGCAATGCCGATCTGCTCAACTTTTGAGCTATTTTGGCGAGAAGAATGCCCAGGCCTGTGGTAATTGTTCAGTATGCAGATCAAGTCAGAAGGGGCATCCCAAAACCGACTATCAGTCGGCCATGAAAACAATCCTGGAACTGCTAAATGAAGATCAATTGTCCTCACGCGACATCATGTCTTCCACCCATCTTTCTGAAATCGATCTAACAGCAGTTTTAAGATTAATGCTTGAGAAGAACCTTATCCAGGTAACTAAAACCAATACCTATAAATTAATGACGCATGAATAAGTTGAGAATTGTATTTATGGGTACCCCGGAGTTCGCATTGGCCAGCTTAGCAGCTTTGGTTAAAAATAAATATAATGTTGTGGGCGTTGTTACTGCGGCAGACAAACCCGCTGGACGAGGAAGAGCTCTAAGAGAATCGGCTGTTAAAAAATATGCGGTTTCAAAAGGTATTACTATTCTTCAACCTCCGAATCTTAAAAACCAATACTTTCTTGATGCTCTGGCCGCCCTGGAAGCCGATGTACAAGTGGTTGTGGCCTTTCGTATGCTTCCCAAGGTTGTTTGGCAGATGCCAAAGTTTGGAACGTTCAACCTGCATGCGTCATTATTACCGCAATATCGAGGCGCCGCTCCAATCAATTGGGCCATCATCAATGGTGAGGAACAAACCGGTCTTACAACTTTCTTTATTGATGAAAAGATCGATACAGGTGCCATGATCCTACAAGAATCGGTAGACATAGGACCGGAAGATACCGCTGGAGATCTGCATGACAGATTGATGAAGCAAGGTAGTCATCTGGTTATGAAGACCATTGACCTGATCACAGCAGGTGATACAATTCCAGTTTTACAACCCGAGGATGGTGTGTTAAAATCTGCACCCAAGCTAAATCCGGATAACTGTCGCATCGATTGGAATCGAAGGGTATACCATATATATAATATAATTAGAGGCCTGAGCCCTTATCCGGCTGCCTGGAGCATGCTGCAAAATGGGAATGACCAGTTCAGGATCAAGATCTTAAGAGCAGAAAAAGAAATTACAGATCACGAAGACGAAATTGGGTCTATAGAACGATCAAAATCGGGACTAAAAATTGCGGCTCCGGATGGTTATATTATTCCTTTGGAAGTCCAACTTGAAGGAAAGCGAAAAATGGACATAAAATCATTCTTAAATGGGTTCGAACTTCATTCCGATGCTAAAATGCTCTAATCCCTTGTCACCATTAGTCTGACGTAAAATGGGCCAATATTGTTAACGTTTATTAACAAATGGCTGAAGTTATCAACAAAAATGCCCATTTCCCGCGCTATTACTTGCGTGAACCGATAATAGGTATAATTTTGTAGAGGTTTAACAATTAACGTTAGCCCAAATTAATAATCATTTAAATTTAAATTTATGAACAAGACAGATTTAATCAATGGAATGGCAGAAAATGCGGGAATTACTAAAGCTGCTGCTAAGAAAGCATTGGATTCTTTGTTGATTGACATTGAAGGAGCTTTGCAAAAAGGAAAAAGAGTGTCTTTAGTAGGTTTTGGATCGTTTTCGGTATCTAGAAGAGCTGCTAGGGAAGGAAGAAACCCACAGACAGGACAAACTATACAAATTAGAGCTAAAAATGTAGTTAAGTTCAAGGCTGGTTCAGATTTGAGCGACGCTGTAAACTAATTTCAAGAAATCATTTCAGTGGGCCCATCCTTTCGGATGGGCTTTTTTTATTTAAATACCTGGCTAATGGCTCTGATTTTATCTCTTGCATATTCCATAAATATGTTATAGTTTTAATCAAATCCCTTTTTTAATGATCAATGTAAGCCCACAAAAAGGAAATTTGTTGATTGCTGAGCCGTCAATATTGGGGGACCTTTCTTTTAATCGATCGGTGATTTTGTTAGCCGACCATTCGGAAACCGGATCGGTTGGATTTATATTGAACAAGCCCCTGAATTATACGCTCATGGATCTGATCCCGGAAATTGACAAGCCGATCACCGTTTATAATGGTGGACCTGTGGAGCAGGATAATCTGTATTTCATTCATACGGTGCCTGACATGATCCCAAACAGCATTGAAATATCAAATGGTATTTATTGGGGTGGTGACTTCAGTACGGTCATCTCTTCCTTGAATGACGGTGTGCTGTCTGAGGGTAAGGTCCGATTCTTTCTTGGGTATTCGGGCTGGGATGCTAATCAACTTTTGGATGAGTTGAATGCCAATTCCTGGATTCTTTCCGAAAATATATATGAAGCCAGTATTATCGAAAAAAGCGATAATGGATTCTGGAAGGAAAAGATGCTGGAACTCGGTGGTGAATATAGCATTTGGTCTAATGCACCGGAAGATCCCTCTTTTAATTAAACCTTGATACTTTCGTTCAAGGCTTCACACAAGGCTTTAGCCTTCTGAGATTGAAATTTCTTTTTTCTATAGTTTGTAACAGATTGAATACCCCTAATAACGTTGGTAATAAATGCTTCATCCGACTTCTGAATTTCAAATGGTGAGATTGAAGCCTCATCGATCTCCATCCCCAATTTGTCCTTGGCAAGCTTCAGGATCTGTTCGCGCATGATCCCTTTTAAACATCCGTCATTAATCGGGGGGGTTTTGAGTATATTTCCCTGGACCAAAAAGAAATTTCCATTCAGTGCTTCAACGATCATTTTTTGATTGTTTAATAGCAAGCAATTATCCAGCTCGTTTTCCAAAGCATATATGCTACCCAGGACATTGATGAGTTTATTGTTGGACTTGACCGTTGACAACAAATCGGCCGAAACAAAATAATCTTTGAACAGGTCTATCAGGTAGGGGTCATCATGAAAGACATATTCGCTACTCGCGATCTGCCGGGCACTTATGAGAAAATCAACATCTGAAGATTCAGGTTGATAAAAGCCTCCGGTTTTACGATTGACCAATAATTTTATCCTTGCACTCCCGGCAGTAAGGTCATTTGCTTGCAAAACTTCCGAGATCTGTTCCTCAAGGAATTCTGGTGTGAAGTGCATGGGAATATCCATTCGAAGTATTCGCATGCCTGCCATGAGACGGAAATAATGATTCTCCCAAAACAAGATCTTTCCCTGTGCGAACTTTAAGGTTTCAAAAACCGCATCGCCATAAGTAAAACCGCGATTATCAATTGGAATCTTTGCATCGGTTTGATCTACCAGTTTGCCATTGATATTAATCATAAAAATCCCGTTTTAAAACGGGACAAATATAATGCAATTCGAATTGGATTGGTCTATGCAGAACCCAATACATGCTTCAGATCAGATATCTGGTTTTCCCAAAGCATCTTGGCCTCATCCATCTCATCTTCATCAGCAAAATCAGTGACCATCAGCGACACATCCTTTGTTATCTCATCGACCTGTATCCGCAATTCAAAGAAGATGTTGATATCATCGTCATCTTCATTTCCAAGCCATTTGAACTTGATGCGTTCACCGCTTTTTTTCGTGAGCATTTTCGCTTGTTCCTCACTATCATCCCAAATGAAGGTAAACAGTTCGCCACGTGAATTCACATTATCGGCAAACCACTCCGACAGACCAGATGGCGTTGAAAGGTATTGATATAATAATTGCGGTGAGGAATGAATTGGAAACTCAAGCTCGAATTTAATTTTGTCGTTCATCTGGGCTTAAAAAATTAGAAAGTCAATATATACATTAATTATTTAGATAAAAAAATTTATTCCAAGATATTTTGAGTGCTCGCGGTTTGTAAGCTCTGATATTGTTTTTATATTTGCAGCCTTAGAAAAGGCGAGGTAGCTCAGGTGGTTAGAGCGTCGGATTCATAACCCGGAGGTCACGAGTTCAAATCTCGTCCTCGCTACATCCAAAATAAGCCAGATACGAAGTATCGGCTTTTTTTATGAGCAAAAGTCAAAGCTTGCTTTAGGCTTTTGTGAATGAAAAAGGGCGCATGAGACGGAGTCTCATTGGCTTATTTTGAGATAATAGCTTCCCCCATTGGATTCACCGAAGGTAAATCGGAAGAATTATGAATTAAGAATTATAAATTAAGAGTGTTAGAGACGAAGTCTCATCGGCTTATTTTGAGATAATAGCTTCCCCAATTGGATTCACCGAAGGTAAATCAAGGTAATTATCAATTAAGAATCCCGCTTATGGCGTGACACTCGATGTGACGTTCTTCATTATAGTAAGCCATTTAGACTAGTGGGGTTCTGAAATCTATGTTGAGGAAGATTCTCGATATGGATTCACCACATGTAAATCTGGAATTCCTGCACTATTTCTTAACATATTCGCAAAACCTAAGCCTGCAAAATAGGATCCGTCTTAAATTAATCCAAATATCTGATTTTTAGTGGTTTGAATTGATGAAAGAACTAACTTGATTAACCCTACTTCAGTTCAAAAATCAAGTCCGCTGACTTAACTGTTTTAATCACTTTTTTCTTCGGATAAGCCAAAGTCCTGCCACATTAGAGCATAATAATGTTAAATATTTGTATATCAATATATTAGCATATTTTTTCTTAATAAAAGGTGTATTTCATCGATTTTAATTGCGTTTTGTGGATGAAAAAGAGAGAAAATCCTATATTGGACCACGTTTTTATTAACTGTTAACATTTAAGTCCCAAAGAACCATGAAACAAAACCTACTTTGTTTGGTGCTCTCTTTTGTTTTATTGAGTACCTACGGTCAGAAGACCAATTTTCAAAAAGCCCAGGAATCGCTCGATCTGAATGGTGAAGTAAACTTCACCTTTCAAGCCCAAAATCAGGCCCAATTCCTGGAGTTGATACAATTTTTACCGATCAGTCACAAACATGTGGACAAGCAGGAATTAAAAGTGGAGGCTTATGCCAATGAATCCACTTTCAATCAATTCTTGCAATACGGACTAGACTATGAGGTGATTTCCTCAAAGCCGGATTTCGATCCACACGGAGGTGATAATAAAAGTACTCAGGCCTGGGATACCACCTGGGATTCTTATCCCCTGTATTCGGAATATGTGGCGAAAATGAATTACTACGCTACAACCTACCCCAGTATCTGCTCCCTTCAATCCATTGGAACCACAGTTGATGGTCGATCTCTATTTGTACTAAAGATCTCCGACAATGTAGGATCTGATGAAGCTGAGCCGGAATTCTTTTACAGTTCAACCATGCATGGTGATGAACTTGCCGGATTCCCTTTGATGATTCGATTGATCGACTACCTACTTACAAACTATGGTAGTGACACCGAAGTTGATAATCTGGTTAATTCTACAGAGATCTTTATTTGTCCGAATGCGAATCCTGATGGATCCTACGGGAATGGGGATCCTGATGTTATCTTCAATCCTATTCGTGCTAATGCGAATGGACAAGACCTAAATAGAAACTATCCGGACAATCAAAATATTGGTCGATTGTTTGGTGAAAGTGGAAACACCAGTAGGCTGCACTACGATCATAGTGGAACAGAACGCTACGAACCGGAAACCCAGGCATTCATGAAATTTGAAGAATCCAGGAATATTGTTCTTGCAGCAAATTTCCACGGTGGTGTTGAAGTTGTGAATTATCCTTATGATAATACCTATAGCCAACACGTAGACCACGATTACTTTGAATACATTTCGGTTGAATATGCCGATAATGTGCATAATACACCGGGAGTTCCTGCCGGTTATTTGGATGAGGACTATGATTTCCTAATCGATCCAAGTAGTGGTGTGACCAACGGTGCACAGTGGTATGTGGTTTATGGTGGTCGTCAAGACTATATGAACTACTTCAGACACTCTAAGGAGGTAACCATTGAATTGTCAAATCAAAAATTCTTAAATGGTGCTGATCTGCCGAATCACTGGGATTGGAATAAACAAGCTTTCCTTGATTATATGAAGCAAGCGAATTATGGTTTGCAAGGTATTGTAAGTGATGAATCAGGAAACCCGGTTGAAGCCAAAGTAACAGTGGTAGGACATGACGACATGAATTTAAATACCTGGGTAACGTCTCATCCAACCTTAGGTGATTATTACAGGCTTCTTGAAGCCGGTACCTATAATGTGAGCTATGAAGCGCCAGGTTATGCAACACAGACCATAAACGGGATTGTAATTAGCAATAACACAACAACAGTTCAGAATGTAACTATGGTAGCTGATACACCTAATCCAACGGCCTCAGATGTTACCATATGTGAAAATAGCAGTGCCAATTTAAGCGCTACCGGAACCGGAACTTTGAACTGGTACGCCAATGTGGATGATGATACCCCTCTATTCACAGGAACCAACTATTCAACTCCTGCTCTTACCTCTACTACCTCTTACTTCGTAGAAGATGTAATTGCAAGAGCCAATGTAGGAGAAACAGGAAATACTTCTAATGGTGGCTTCTTCGCAGGTGGCGAAGGAGACAGATATTTGATTTTCGATTGTACATCTCCAGTACATCTCAAGTCTGTTGAGATCAACGCTCAACAAGGCGGGGATTTAGAAGTTCAATTACAAGACAGCTCAGGGAACATGATGGATTCGAGAGTGATCATCATTGAGAACTCTGGTATTCAGGAAATCGAATTGGATTTTCTAATTCCAGTTGGAACAAATATGCGCTTAGCAAGTGCCGAAATGTCCGTAGGCTTCAATATGTGGCGTAACAATACCGGAGCAGGCACAAATTATCCATATACTCAAGGCCCGATTTCCATCACAAACAGTAATGTAGATACAAATTTCTATTATTTCTTTTACGACTGGAAAATTGAACCTATCAAGAGTGCCAGAGAAGAGGTGATCGTAAATGTTGATCCTCTACCGATTGCAAACTTTACACATGTGGTAAATCCATCGAATAATGGTGAAGTAACATTCACCAATACGTCAACTGATGCCGATACCTATCTTTGGGATTTTGGTGATGGTTCAGGAACCTCTACAGATACCAACCCGGTTTATACCTATGCAGCAACGGGATTATACGATGTTGTATTGACTAGTACAGACCCGCTTTGTGGCAACGACCAGATTACCATTCAGGTGGATGTAACCGTTGATACACTTGGCCTGGAGGATGATAATATTGAAACATTAAAAGTGTATCCGAATCCATTCAACTCAGTTATTGCGATCATTTTAACTTCTGGATTCGATCCGAATAATATGCGAGCCACTATTTATGATATTCGCGGAAGAATTGTTCATGACGATTTTTCAATTGATCAAAACCGAATGATTATTAATAATCTCAACGGACTTTCAACTGGAACATACCTTCTGAATATTGAAGACCTAAGTACTGGTCAAAGGCTCTTAAAACGTGTAATAAAGGAATAAGTTGACCTGATATCGATTAGTATTGAGGCGCATTCTAAGTCTGGAATGCGCTTCTTTTTTTATCCGTTATTGCCGTCCCGATTGCAGGTTGCGAAGAATATTCAAATAATTAGCATTATTGGGCGACATGATAAGAAGACGATTAACCAAATCATATGCTTCATTATTGCGATTTAATTTGATCAATCCGATCAACTTCACATAAAGCAGGTTTTCGTCTTGAGGAAAAAATTGTAAACCCTGGTCAAGGGATTCAATGGAAGCATCTATGTCATTTTGCTCCTGCAGTTTGAGCGCATAATTGTAGAATGCTTTGGGCAGTTTGGGTTCCTTTTCACAGGATAATTTCAAGAACTCTAGCGCCTTTTCCGTATTACCCTGCTCGTTATAAAGTAAACCTAAAGTATAAAATGAGTGGCTAAACTCCGGCTCTTGTTCAGTAACCTTTAAATATAAATCTTCAGCAATATCAACATTGCCTCTAATATATTCAAGTTGTGCCAAATTCACCCTGGACATGTTGTAATAGTTATCGATCTCCAATGCCCTTCTATAGGCCTCAATCGCTTTATCGGTATAACCCTTAGCCTGGTTATCCAAAGCAATTCTATGCTGACCGGAAGCAAATTCAGCATTCATCAAGAGATCCCTGTTATAATCCTTTTCCGCCTTTTTGTTCTTCTCTTCAAGAAAAACACCTTCATTAAAAGATTTGAAGTATGAAGCGGCTGAAATACGAACCATACGAACCGAGTCTAGCAAAAGAGGTTCTATACTTCTCGAAATGTTTTCATCGTAGTTTGAACTTAAAGCCACAACAGCTTCCTTTCGAACAAGAGGTGAAAGATCATTCAAGTAGGTTTGAAGCCTGCTCGATTCCTCTACCGATAATGTTCTGTTTCCATACAAGTTCAATGCCGTTGCACGGACTATTTCCGGATAATCCTGATTTGAAAAGACCTTATGAAAGCCCTCTAAATCTCCGTGGTAGCCAGCCAAGAGATCATCCGAAAAATGAGCAGGCCTATTTTCACCATAAAATTCTACTATGGCGTCTGCAGCCCATTGGGCAGTTTTATCCTGATGGCAATTATTGCACGCATTAGGTGTACCATAGCGCACGGACTGATCAGGTCGTGGTACTCTAAAACTATGATCTCTTCTAAAATCATTCCCCATATATAGTTTACCTGTCATATGGCAATTAATGCATTGTGCCCCCAGACTACCCTGCTTATGAAAATGATGGGTATACTCATTATAATTCGGAGTATGACAACTCAAACAAAGTGAATTTCCTGTCTTTTTCAATTTCAAATTGTGTGGATCATGGCAATCATTACAGGACACTTCTTCTAAAAACATTTGAGTCTGAACAAAAGAACCGTAAACATAGACTTCATCATTTATTTGTCCATCTAACTCATAGTTCGGTGCATTTAAAAGAAAAGGTGAATAGTGATCCATAAAATCGCCTTCATAATCGAAGTAAGGAGTCAATTGGGTACGCCTGGAATGACATCTTGCACATTTTTGAACAACCTCCTTAGAGCTCATTTCAGAAGTCATATACAATCGAGGTGGTTCTCGATCAGCATAAGCGGTTGAATCGCTGTAATACGCAATATGATTTGATGAAGGGCCATGACACGCTTCACAACTAACGTTGATAATATCGTAAGTTGTATTGTATGTTCTTGAAACTTGATCGTAGTTTTTTTTCAGGTTGGTTGAATGGCAATCCGCGCACATGGTATTCCATGTCATACTTCCACCGGTCCAATGCAGCCATTCGGAAGGGTGTATCTTCAAGTTGGGTTGCAGATCGAACCATTCACCCTTTTCCGAATCCCATGCTGCTAACAGGCACTGGTATTTCCCGCCTGGAAATTCGATCAAGTATTGTTGCAAAGGATATACCCCAAAGGTGTGGGTTATTTTATAATCTTCGTATTTCCCATCTACACCTTCGGTGTTCACAAAATAATCTGCTCCTTTCTTAAAAAAAGTAAATGTGATTCCCTTGCTTACATAAACCTTATCGTTAAAGTCGCCAAGGACAGTAATACTGTCGGCCAGCTGCATGGCCAGGTCATGGTGTCAGTTTTGCCATGCTTCGAATTCCTGCGCATGGCAGGACGCGCATGCATTCGACCCTACAAAAACATTTTCTGCTGAACTCAGATCCTTTGATTTGATATCTCTGTACCCATCATCCTTACAAGAATATGAGCCGATGAATATCAAAACGATTAAAATGACTTTACATGAATCAAGGTTTGGCATGTTGCCTATCTCTTAAGTGAATTTTGAACGATCTTTTTATGATTTCGTCCACAGATTCAAATCTAAAGAAATTCGTGCAAATGTAATTTGGCATTGTAAGATTGTTATAAAGAATTATATGGGAATAAAAAAAGCCCTATCAAATAGGGCTTTTATTGGTTTTTAGTTATGGTTTACTGTTTGATCACCTTCTTGGTTACAGTTCCATAATCGGTTTTTATCCTCATAAAGTAGATCCCTCTGGAAATTGTCTGGGTATCTATATCGATCAATTGGTTATTTGAATATTGTCTTGTGAAAATGGTTTTGCCTAACAGATCAAACAGTTCGATATTGATTTCGGTATTCATTTCACCCAAATCGATATGTATAATATCATCAAATGGATTCGGATAAATGAGACTATCCTCAATTCTATAATCGGCCAGGCTTAAGGTTGGTGCGCAAGCGGAATTCTCAACTTGAGTGGGTGTAAGTACGACTTCATAAATAGCAAATGCATCCATTTTACCGTCGAAATTAGCAGCACTCGAATTACCAAAACTATCAGTACCACTGAGCTTTCCGGCTATTCCTCCTAATCCAGTGTGACTTGGCACTTGAGCTACAGCTGGTCCATTTGTTGCTTCAATCCCATCGATATAAAGTCTTTGGACAGTGTTCGCACCGTCATATACAAGAGCTACATGATGCCAATCGCCATCATTCGGAAAGGCAGCACTGAGCTGATTTGACGATCCCGAGCTTTCACGAACTATGACTTCCAAATTGGTATTATTCAATCTTATTCCAATTCCAGCCTGACCTCCACCTTCATCCAATATGTTTTGAATACCAGACAAGGCTGTTGGTTTAATCCATGCCATTGCAGTGCGAGCACTTGTTGCTGCTGTTAAGAAAGATCCTGAACTGTATTGAATATTCACAGTGCCGTCAAAGATCACTGACTGGTCACCTTCAACAAAGTCTACAGCATCATAAGCCAGTGTTCCATTTATTGCAACCGGATCATGGCCATTGCCTGAAGCATCATTGGCATCGCTTGCCGTATCAAAATCCCAAAAGGCTTCATAAGACCCGTCAGGTTGACAGCCATCACCAGAATTCGGAG
>CAJIBQ010000087.1_pt1 | contig 14021 bp, 13 predicted proteins | sample 9199391 | NCBI WGS metagenome assembly CAJIBQ01 (sample SAMEA7708309, study PRJEB35096) | sediment metagenome | biome: marine neritic benthic zone biome [ENVO:01000025]; feature: sediment [ENVO:00002007]; material: shallow marine sediment [ENVO:03000034] sea grass bed [ENVO_01000059] ... | reverse complement strand
TTCAAATTCGATCCTGGCATTTGCGATGTCCGGAGATTTACTTATAACCGAAACCCCACTTGCCGATACGTCCTTGACCTTAGAATCCACTACACTAAGTATAATATCGATATCATGGATCATCAGGTCCAGTACTACAGGGACATCTGTGCCCCGTGGATTGAATTCGGCCAGGCGATGGGTTTCGATGAACATGGGGTTTTTCAGTTGGTCCTTGACAGCTAAAAATGCTGGATTAAACCGTTCAACATGCCCAACTTGCCCGCGCAGTCCATGATCGGCCAATAATGTCCTGATCTCTTCAGCTTCCTCAACCGAATTAGTGATGGGTTTCTCAATAAAGATGTGTTTGCCTTTGGAGATCGCTTTCAGCGCACAATCGTAATGTGAAAGGGTAGGGGTAACGATATCCACCATGTCCACTTCATCAATCAACAGATCAAGATTATCGATGTAACGATACCCAAATTCGTCGGCGACTTTCATGGCATTTTGTGGATCGGCATCATAAAAACCAACCAAGTCATATTTTTCAGATTGTTCGAGGAGTCTAAGATGGATTTTCCCGAGGTGACCGGCACCCAATACACCAGCTTTGAGCATTCAAATAATTTTTAACAAAAATACTCTTTTTTTATATAGATCTAATGCTCTGTTATAAGGCTGGAAAATTATTTTCTCCTTGAAAATGTTTAATTAATTTTATGCATATTAAAAAGGAGCGTTGAAAGATACATTTAAACATAAGGGGCTTAGAAAATTGCTCGTCAAAACCATCAAGAAGAAGGGCATCAAAGATAAAGGCGTACTGGAAGCCATAGGTAATGTACCGCGACATTTATTCATGGACTCAGGATTTTTAGATCATGCCTACCAGGACAAGCCGTTCCCAATTGGTGCCGGTCAGACCATTTCACAACCATTTACAGTAGCCTATCAAACCGAATTATTAAATGTGAAGAAAGGGGATCGCATTCTGGAAGTAGGCACAGGAAGCGGATACCAGGCCGCTGTACTGATGGAGATGGGGGCCAAGGTTTACAGCATTGAGCGCCAACAGGAGCTCTTTAAAAAGACCAGTAAATTTCTGTCAAAGATTGGATATAATGCGAAGAAATTAGTTTTTGGTGATGGCTATAAGGGCCTTCCGGATGAAGCGCCATTCGATGGTATAGTTGTCACTGCAGGGGCGCCTTATGTGCCAAAACCTTTGCTTCAGCAGTTGAAGGTGGGTGGACGGTTGGTCATTCCTGTTGGTAGCGATTCGCAACGCATGACACGATTTACAAGAACGGATGAAAATAAATATAAGAAGGAAGAATTCGATTATTTCCGATTTGTTCCTTTATTAGAAGACAAGAATTGATATGCGGTATTTAAATATTATTGCCCTGTTTGGTTCAATTACTGTGCTAGCCCAGGACCTTGATAAATTATCCCTGGAATATGCCAGGCAGTCCTTTCCGGAATTGAAGACTTTTTTCAGTATTCCAAATGATGCAAATTACCCGGAGCAGATCGAACCTAATGTCAGATGGTGTGAAAAAGCCTTTCAAAATAGGGGATTTAGCACCAAACGACTGGAAACACACACAGTTCCATTGCTGTTGGCAGAACGTCCGGGCCTTACCACCAGCAAAACTGTCCTGGTATATTTGCAGATCGATGGACAGCCGGTTGACGTTTCGAAATGGAATCAAGACGATCCCTATGTTCCGGTATTAAAGGCTAAAAATGGAGATGGTAACTGGAAGATAATGGATTGGAGCTTATTAGAAGGAGATATCGATCCGGACTGGCGGATTTTCTCGAGATCAGCATCCGATGCACGTGGACCGGTTATGATGTTTTTGAAGGCAGTGGACATGATCAGTGATCTGGGTATAACGCCTAACTACAACATTAAAGTGATCATGGATTTCGAAGAGGAACTGGGCTCACCCCATTTACCCCAGGCCGTATTGGATTATAAACAGGAACTGGCCTCTGATATGCTTGTTATTTTTGATGGGCCTCGTCATCTGTCCAATAGGCCAACCCTTACCTATGGCGCGAGAGGTATTGCAACCATATCATTAGAAGTCTTTGGCCCGCGATCACCCCTGCACAGTGGGAACTACGGGAACTATTCGCCAAATCCGGCAGTTAAACTTTCACAGCTGCTTGCTACGATGTGGGAGGATGATGGCCGAGTAAGCATACCAGCTTGGTATGATGACATAGTCCTTACAGAGGAGGTCAAAGAGGTCCTCAGGGAAGTTCCTGATGACGAAGTTCAGATCCTGAAGGATTTCGGTATTGCTAAACCGGAAAACATCGGAGGCAATTTCCAGGAGGCCATTCAATACCCGGCCCTGGGAATTTTAGGCCTGGAAGCCGCATGGGTGGGGAAGGAGCGACGTACCATAATCCCGGCTTCAGCAATTGCCGAACTCAATATCAGGTTGGTAAAAGAGACAGAAGGGGACCGTATGGTAGGCCTGCTGAAACAGCATATTCTTGATCAGGGTTTTCACCTGGTTGAAGATCAACCTACTGAATTGGAACGCCAAACACGCGACAAGATCGCGCGCTTCAACGCTGAAGTTTCTTATGGAGCGTTTCGAACGGAGTTCGATTCTGAGATCGGGAGTTGGCTGCGTGCAGCTATGCGAAAGGCATTTGGTTCAGAACCCATTCAAATTCGTACAGCAGGCGGATCGATTCCTATCAGCCCATTCGTGATAACTCTTGATATCCCTGCGGTTGCTGTACCTACAGTAAATCCAGATAATAATCAACACAGCCCAAATGAGAATATCAGGTTAGGCAATTATGTTGACGGTATTAAGACAATAGCGACGATTTTTATGCAGCGACTTTAGATCATTGGATTTAATCTTCGCCCGGTTTAGTTTCTCGAAAATATTGGCGACCAATCCATGAATTGTGCACACGGTCCCAGGTGCTGTAATGATTGTGATCGGAAAGCCCAGAGGCTGTAGCTCCCCATGTTCCTGCTGAGATCAGGAATTCTTCATCCTTTATATTCATCTCTTTCTCGCTGGTGGCATATTCCTGGTAAAGCCTGATCGAGTTGATCTTCATTTCCTTAGCCAGGTCCTGCATGAGATAGGACGAATACCTGTGATCCGAGTGATCGCCCGGATTTACAATAGTATCCGTATCAGCAAGATTAAATCGGATATTACCTTTTGCATTGCTTTCGTAATTGATAAGGGCCTTGATGGTCTTTTTTAGATCCTTCAATGATCTGTATTCAGTGCTCTTGTCTACCGTACCTATTGACTTGATACGCCCTTCCACCAATTTTTGAATGCTCGTGCTATCGTGTATGGTGTACCCCGGTCCGCGGTAATTGCCATCAGGCAATCTTAAAAAATACGCTATGGCATTGCCATAATCAAAGCGCTGTATATCATGCTTGTTGTGCCTGATCTTCTTGGAATTCATATCCTGGCCAAGGCCTTTTTTTCCCCTGATGGCATTGACCATAAAACGAATGGCTCTTAAACTGCCTTCCTCTCTTGCCAAATAGTATTCGTTATTGCCCATTCCATGCCCGGCATCGCCGGCTGTCGTATGTAAAAAGATCACCCTTTTTGTTGAATCTTTAAGACTTCGGTAGGCATTCGGGTTCATAAATAACTGCCAGTCATCGGGATGGGCAGATACGAATATATCCAGGTCCTGGCCAAATGAAATGCTTCCCGATAATAACAAAGATGCACTGAACAGGTAAATATAAATTCTCCTTTTAAACATGCCTATGAAGTTACAGAAATTTAGTAATACTTAAAGCCGATCATATTAAAATGGTTCAATGTTAAAACAATCAACACAAAAGCTATGATTAGGATCACATCCTTTGCTTTTGTCCATTTAATCACTCGTTTGGAAGTCAGGGATTTCCATAGTGCTATGGGGAAAGCCAGGCTTAGTATCGCAGCCAAAGTGTAAATACCAAGAACAACTTTGAGAATAAAAGGTACACCATAGTCCGCCAGTTGATCAGCATAGAACGCATTTATAATAAATACACCAACAGTTCCCACTACAAATAATAAGGCCGTTGAATATTGCCATTTCGAAATCCATTTTGGACGATCTGAAGAATCATCAAATATTTTTTTTCGTTTCCTGCGACGTTGTCTGATGGGATGAACAATAACATGGATTATTAATATGACCATTGGGATGATCAAGGCAAATTGCAGCACCCGTTTGAATTGATACCAGGAAACACGTTCGTACATGGTTGTACCGATGAAAAGGTTCTGAGCCTTGCCCGTTTCATCCGGGATGAATTCCACCTTGAAATTGCTTTCGGGATTATTTATCTGAAAAAGATGGTCCTCTACCTGGATAAACTCATCTCCCCTGATATCCATAATGCCATCACCTTTATAGGACACCCAATATTCCGTTGTAAAACTTCCGAAAAAACGGATAAGCTTTTCAAAGGTGGCTTTTGGGTAATGCATTTGTTTATACCTGCCTTCATAATTATTCGCGATCTGTTCAAAATTACCAGGTGGTATGAGCTCGGGAATATTGCGTTCTTTTTCACCAAGTAATGTATCGAGCACAGCGGCAGCTACCTCATAACGAAAACCACCTGCCCCTTTCCTGTTGTTTTGAGCGATAAAGATTCCGGTACCGGTTTCCGGGATAAGAACCATCAGGCTAACAAATCCCAGTTGTCCGCCCGAATGATCCAGAGAACGCCTTGTAGTCCACATATTTTCGAAGAAGGCATAGCATATGCCATATTTAGTCTGCTTGGACCCGTATTGCTTGGAGGTTAAAAGGTCATGATATTCGGGACTTAAAAGTTGGACACCATTGTAAGCCCCATTGTTCAAATGCATGAGCATGTAGGGGACCATATCTGCAGCACTGGCAACAATACCGCCGCCTGGAGTTGTATTTGTGTAATCCCTTGGCAGGTTTTGCTGCTTGTTTTTCCATACATAACTTCTTGCCAGAAGTTCCTTGTTAAGTGGTGGCAGCGGTTGTTCCATTGAGGTGAATTCCATGCCTAACTTATTGAAAATGTTGGTTTTCATATAATCCTCATATCGCATTCCGGAAACTTCCTGGATAATGTATCCGGCTAATGCAAAGCCAAAATTGGAATAACTGTGCACTGTTCCAGGATCATGGACCTGATCGGGCATATGTCGACGAGCCAATTCTTCCAACGGGATTACGTCTTCTGCTTTAAGAGCAGCATCCCCGGTGTCGGTAAGGTCAAATCCAGCCGTATGGGTTAGTAACTGGTGCATGGTAAAAGGCTTGCCTTCCAGGAAATTGAAGTCATCATCCGGTAAATAGTTTTGAACAGGCGTATGAAGGTCCAGTTGGCCTTGCTCTACCAATTGCATCGCTGCCAGGGCAGTAAATGTTTTGGTTATAGACGCAATTCGGAATCCGGTTTTGTCTTTATCAACCGGAACCTGTTCTTCCAGGTTGGCAAAACCGTATGCTTTATAAAAAACATTCGAAGAATCTGTAATTACGGCGATTACCGCACCCGGTATATGATCTTCTTCCATCCCGGCTTGGGCAAGTGAATCGATATAACGTTCAATCTGGTCTAATTGAATTTGCTTTACCGAACTGCTGTCAGTCTGAGAGAAAACGGTTTGGAATTGAAAAGAAACGGCAAGGCATAAGATGCCTAATACATTGATTGAAATTCGCATTTTGATTGGTTTTTTGATTGATTACTTGAAGATAACCTTTTTAAAGGGAATAATCAAACCCTTTTGATGGACTGCTGATAGAAGCGACCTTGATGTTTAGTTCTTTTTCCTGAGTTCAGATCGGCGCATTGGCATTCGATCGATCAATTCATAAAGCTTTGCATTAGTGACTAAGGACGAACTCCTTAATTTTATCCCTCCATCCAGGCCGATGAGAATCACTTCAAAGGCTGCATCCTCTTTTTTTAGTTCTCTTCCATTGTCAATTATTTTCTGATTTGCCTTTTGCCATTCATTTGCATCAAATCTTTTGTAAAAGGAAAACGTAGAAATATAACCCACTAACTTGCGTTCTTTCCAGCCTGGAATATCAGATTTAAAAATAGTCAGTTGTCTTTCTATTAGTGGATTGTCCTTATCACTAGCCAAAATAACAACTATTCGGTTTTCCCATTGATGCCGATCTATATCCTGGCTGTATCCGGATATAAATCCCATGAATAAGAAGAAACAACTTAAAAGCCAGTTATTCGCTTGCATTTCAATTTCAGAAATTATTGAGATAATATCTCAGTATCAAAACCATCGAGGCTTTTCATATTATTTTTCACCCAATAGTCATGGATGCCTTCTGGATTCTTATCCTCGGCCCATTTATCCAGCATATGGCGCTCCGACTTAAAATCAAAGAGAGGCACACCATAACCACATGATGTTTGAACCAAGTCAATGTCAAGCTTGATAATCTGCCGGGCTCCGGCCATTTCGGGAAAATAGGAGATCCATTTTTTGAATTCTTCGTTACGCTGATGATAGGCCTTAGCAGAACCATATAAACGAAGTATCATGGGAGGTCCTTCAAAAGAGCAAAACATCAGGGTCATCCGGTCATTCTGAAGCAAATGAGCCGCGGTTTCATTACCGCTCCCGGTTAAATTGAGCCATATTACTGTACTTGGGTCTAAAATTCGAAGCGTATCCATTCCCTTGGGCGAAATATTGACACGCCCGATAGGAGCAGCTGTTCCTACAAAGAACAAATGTTGCGCTTCAATGAACGCTTGTAATTTCTCGTTAACCTCGGTTCGTGCTTTTCCCATAGCAGTTTATTTCAATTCTATTTTTGAGGTAAGTATTTGTCGGGAATAGGGTTGTTTGGCGTTTCCTGGGTCCAATAAATATTCAATATCCACCAGCGATTTCCATCATTGAGCAGCTGTATACTATTGATCCCACGCATAAAAGGCTCTGTGTCTGATTCACTTCTGAAAGCTTCATATGTGCTGAATACCTGGGTAATTACCCCGAATGAATCCACCACCCGGTTTATTTCAGATTCCACAAATCCCGTTTCCGCAGTCCAGCCTTTTGCTGCGTTGATGTAATCGTCTACTGTTAAATATCGCACACCCACATTACCTTCCCTGTTCTTACCCGATGGCATAAGCCTGGCACTTTCATGAAACAAATACCGGAACAGTTCCCAATCGCGCGCTTCTCCTTTTTCGGCAGAGACCACATCATACAGCGAATTAATTACAGTGTCAAGTGAATCTGCTTTCCCTGAATAGTCTATTGTCGTCTCTTGGCCATTGCCAGAAAAGCTGATCATTAATAAAAGGATGAGCGTGTAATACTTCATATTGCTATTTTTTAAAATTAATCAATAAAATCCAGAAACTTCAGCCCGAAAATCAAACTGTCGTCAAGGAATCCGTTTTGATAGGAACGCACATAATCGATTCTGAGGAGGCGTAATTTTTTTATCCCGATATTATCGATTCCAATTGTAAATTCTGAATAGGGAGCCATGCCCTTAGATGCAAAAAGATGATAACCTGTTACCAGGTTAAAATTCAGCTTCCTGAATCCCGGGATCTTTCCAAGGATATAGCCTTTGAAATCATGCTCGAGATGTCCTTCAAAATAGTCCTGATTTGTACTCCTGCTGTAATAATGTGAATTATTGAATACATCCATATAGCTGGGACTGGTGCCAACATGCGTTTGATTCCCGTTAATGTGGTGATAGTCTATAAAGGCCATATCCTCTGCATTGAAAAATGTGCCTGCTTTTAAATTATACTGAAACCTGCCTTTATTGGACATGTCGAATTCTTGCCACAACCGGCCGGATAATTGGCTGAAATCATAGGCATCGACAGAACTTGAAAATCCGGTTTCGTACACCAATTGTAATCGGGGAAATTGATCACTCGGAATATTGAATTTGCTATCCGGGTAACTTAAATAGTCCTGATCGAAACTAATTGTAGCCCCAATGATAAATCTAAAGATATCATGCTCATCGAACGGTGCTTCTCCAAATGCTGATGGATCGATTGGATTATTACTGCTATAGATCCGATCGTTTTTCTCCACCACCGAAAAATCCGTATGATTAAATAAAGGCCTTCTGTCTTCATAACCTAATCTGGAGAAGAATCTGAACCCGTTAAGCCATTCCTGTGCATACCTGAACTCTATGAACCGTTTCTCATAAAGTTTCATGTAATTATCGATAAAGAACAAGGAGCTTATCGAATTGACCATGGGTGAAATGGGTTCAGACGCATTGAATTGTACCGCCTGGACGCCAGCCCTTAAGTTGATAAATGGCCTGCTGATGTCATTGAATTTGTATGTTATATCAAACGTATATCTAAAACGCTTATCTGCAAACCCATAATTTGCACTGGCGCCAAAAGTAACATAACGTCGGAATTCATCATATTCCTTTCTATAATTGACGCCCAATTTCAAATTATGCCCCTGAACGGTATTGAAGCTGAACAAGCCTGATAATAGCGGGCTTCTTATACTCAGGTATTTGCTCTTATACGAATTTCTATAGGTATAACCGGTGATGATATTTCCGAATTTCAACCGGTTAGCAATACGATCGGTTGAATCCAGGTAGGCTTTGGATTCCCTGATGGTTTGGATGCTGTCTTTCTTCTTGTAATCGGCTATTTCTTCTCCTGTTAATGGTACTGGCCGTTTGATGCTCCAATACAGCGAATCTTTTTTATTGGCTTCAGATTGAAACGAAATGATCTCGCGTGTAAAGGCCTTGGATTCGAAACCAGGATTTAAGTCATATTCGCTATATACTGCTGTAAATCGCCCACCTCCGGTGATGTTAAAAATATCGAATGTAAAGTCAATGGTTTGAGAGATCAACAACCACAGATCATTCCTTTCAGAAAAAGAGAATACCTGCTTCAGGGTTATGATATCGGCAGGTGGAATCTGAGCTTGCTGTCCTGTAATATCAAATTCCAATCCATACAAGGCCCATTGGTCCTCGACGATATATATAAACCCGGAAAAGATCCTGTCATTTTCCCTTTTCGGAATAACCTTTATCTTATTGATCAAGTTGCCATTATCGTCATAATTGACCCCTTCCAGTTCATAACGATAGTAATTAAAGGCGTAATCGGCGATTGGAGAAATGATCTGGTTGCCTAATTCTACGGTATTCTTATAGAAATTAAAATCCACATCACTTGCTGTATTAAAACTGAATCCACTGTCATCTCCACTAACTTTTGATGCGATAATATCTTCGTTAAACCTGTCGGGTTGTTTGAACGACAAACGGGATATCGTTTCAGAAAGATATATGATACCACTTCTTGTGGAATCCAGTCCACCTCCGAGATCCCCTATATCCTGACCGAGAAACTGTTCAGGCGCATTCTTAATTCTGATCAATCCCCTCGAATAGAAATTTGCCTTATAAGCTTCAATCTTATTGAGCATATTCTTTCGGTTTGCGATCGTTTGTCTGATGATACGGTTGGCCGGATTCTCCCCGGTTTCTAAAACCACTTCATCAAGCGTGAACCGGTCTTCTTCCATCGAAATATTCATAACATAGGGAAAAGATGTGATGTCGATGTCGTGTTTAATGGTTTTAAACCCCAGGTACTTGAATACGATGGTGTATGATCCTGTCGATTTTAACTCAAGTGAATAGTCGCCCTCATCATTGCTCGTGGTTCCCAAAAAAGTGCCTTCAACATATATATTAACCGGTCCCAAAGGATTGCCATTTCCATCTTCCACATGACCAACGACCTGGCCCTGAGACTTGCCAAGGGCGAAAATGAGAACCAGGCTCAGTAAAATGGTTCTCAGGCCTTTATTTGAAATTCTTTTTGATTCGGTCAAGATCACGTTTGTTATCTCGTTCTTTAAGCGACTCACGCTTGTCGAACAGTTTTTTTCCTCTTGCAAGCGCAATCTCAAGTTTGGCAAGTCCGTTCTCATTCAAGAATAGCCTTAAGGGGATGATGGTAAGCCCCTTGGCCTGGACGTCTTTCCGAAGTTTGCGCAATTCCTGCTTATTTAAGAGCAATTTTCTTGCAGCTTTGGGTTTGTGGTTGTAATGCGTTCCAAAAGCATAAGGTTCAATGGTCATGTTTACAATAAATAATTCACCAGCCTCATTGAACTCACAGAAACTTTCGGCAATAGACGCCTTGCTGAGACGGATCGATTTGATCTCGGTCCCACTCAAAACGATACCGGCTGTATACTTTTCGAGCAATTCATACTCGAACCTGGCTTTCTTATTCCTGATATTGATGCTTGACTGCATTGTCTTAAAACTAAGCAAAAATAACCCTATTCCTGTTAATTATTCCATAGTTTTACGACCATATCAAAAAAAATCGAAATGCTTAAAATCAGTAAGATCTTCCTTATTCTTTTATTGGTTAGCAGTTGCAGTCCTTCCGAGCCATCTGCTCAGGATATCGTGAATAAATCAATTGAAGTTGCCGGTGGCGACAGGTACCTGGATCTTGAAATTGAATTTGAATTCAGAGATAAGATCTATTATTCAAGGAGGAACAATGGCGATTTCATTTATGAACGGATACAAACTGACAGTCTAGATAAGATCCATGATATTTATTCGAATAAATCACCGTTTTCCAGGCTTATAAATGAAAGGCCTGTTGAAGTTCCTGATAGCATGGCAAGCCGCTATGGTAACTCGATCAATTCGGTAAATTACTTTGTGTTGTTGCCATTTGGATTAAATGATGCGGCTGTTAATAAAAAATACTTAGGCGAAGTACAGTTAAAAGGTCAAAATTATTATAAAATCCAGGTGACATTTGATGAAGCGGGTGGAGGTAAAGATTTTGAAGATGTCTATGTTTACTGGATAAATACCGAATCGTTCAAGGTTGATTACCTGGCTTACTCTTTTTTAGTTGATGGTGGTGGCATGCGGTTTCGTGAGGCCTACAATGAACGCTACGTAAAAGGAATTCGATTTGTCGATTACAAAAACTACAAACCTCTTGAGAAAACAGTAAATGTTATTGATTCGGATAAATTATTCGAATCCGGACAACTCGAACTGGTTTCAAAAATAGAAACCGAAAAAGTTGAGGTTTACTAATCGATCACCAGGAGCATATCATTTACTTCACCATTGGAAGATATGTTAATGATATATAGATTGGAATTATTGGAGTCGTCGATCTGAGCATATTTTTGTTTCCCGATAATTTTATTTGCAAAGTCTGGAGTGGTATTACTATGGCCAACGATTAGAAGCGTTTTCCCATGCGTTGCAGCTATAAATCCTTTCATGTCCATATCTCGCGGATCGTAAAAAGTCAGTTCCGAAATGCCGTTCTTTTCGGCGGTTGGCATTGCAGTTTCCATAGTACGGTTGTATTGGGTTGAATAAACAGCATCGAGTTTGATATTCTCAAGGACATAGCTCCATTTGGCTGCACGCAATACACCTGCTTGAGTAAGGTGTGGGTCTTTATTATTGGGGTCAGACCTGTCTTTTTCAGCGTGCCTTATCAAATAATAGGTAGTGACAATTCCATAATCCTGAGCTGAACTTTCTTCTTCATTCTCCTGGCTAAATCCCGGGAATCCAATAACAAATAAAAGCAGTAGCAGTACTATTTTTTTCATGGTTAAAGATTTAATATAAAGTTAGGACTAATTTTCGAATAGTTGAATTCTATTTCCATCAGGATCGGTGATGACCACCATGTTCTTACCCGTTTGCGGATCAGTAACTACATCACCTGAAATCGAAACCCCTTTTTGCTTCAATTCATCTATGAAAGAATCAAATGGATTGACTGAAAACCCAAGCTTGAAATACCCTTGAACGATCCTTTTTTTAGAATTGGTAGGCGTTTTTTCTAAAGGATCAATGGAGTTTGATGATTCGATCATTTCGAAGCGTAGGGAACCTCGTTTAAGATTGGCAATTCTGATTCCGCGATCGGTCATATTAACTGAATCGGTTACCTCAAAGTTAAAGTTATCGGAATACCATTTCAACGATTTTTCGATATCACTAACCACAACCGAGAAAAACGTCATTTGAAGTTCAGTTTTAACTATCTCCTGTGAAAGGGTCAGATGAATAAATGACAAGGATATTATAATGACAAGACTCCGCTTCATTTTTAAGTAAATAACAGGAGGAAAGATAAGGAAACCCATGAAGTTTATTTTTAAGCAGATGTTAAAAAATTCAACAAAGAAGCGAATTCGGAAATATTTTATTCGGATAATACAATTAACTTTGAGGAAGCTGATAGCAAATGAAATTCAGTGGATAAGATTAGGGAAATTTTTATTTTGGAATTGAGTAATCTTAACTTCATTTAGTCTTATTTTAGAAGTTGATTTGTACTCGCTCCAGAATTTTAGCAGCTACGAATGAATAAAAAGGGAATGAAATCAAATAATCAACCCCACAAAAAGAGCCTCCGAAATGAAGGAATTTCTTTTGATATACACTTATTTGATGAGATCAATATCAATAGAAGTGCTGTAGAAAGACGTGCATCCACTTTGAGTAAGCGTCGGTCTGTAAAGAAAGAGTGGCAGGCAGCATGGTTGCTTAGAGCTATTACATGCATAGACCTAACAACTCTAGCTGGGGATGATACCACCAGTAATGTCTTGCGCCTTTGTGCTAAAGCACGTTCGCCTGTCAGGGCTGATCTTCTTGAATCGATGGGCATGTCTGATATGAATCTCACCGTTGGAGCAGTTTGTGTATATCATAATTTCATCAAGGATGCCAAAGAAGGGTTGAAGGGAAGTTCAATACCTATTGCTGCTGTGTCAACAGGGTTTCCAGCTGGAAATATTCCATTAAAAGAAAGACTTAAACAAATCGAGCTATCGGTAGCCGCTGGTGCAAAGGAGATCGATATCGTAGTAAGCAGGAATCTTGTTCTACAGTCCGATTGGAAAGGATTATATGATGAAGTAAAAGCCTGTAGAAAGGCTTGTGGTGATGCTCAAATGAAGACCATACTAGCCACGGGCGAGATTCCCACCTTAACTAAAGTGGCTAAAGCGAGTTGGGTCAGTATGATGGCTGGATCTGATTTCATCAAGACCAGTACTGGCAAGGAACCTGTCAACGCAACCATCCCAGTGAGTTTGGTGATGATCAGGGCGATTCGTGAATACTACCAATTAACGGGCTTTAAAGTTGGGTTTAAACCTGCTGGCGGAATACGGAAAGCCAAACAAGCTCTGAACTGGCTAATATTAATAAAAGAAGAATTAGGTAATGAGTGGTTGACACCCGAACTTTTTAGATTCGGTGCAAGCAGCTTGCTCGGAGATATAGAACGACAACTGGAACATTTTGTTACCGGAAGATATTCAGCATCATTTCGACATCCAATGGCGTAATAATATATGAGAAACCAATGAAAATTAAAGAGATATACGAAACTATGGCTTACAGCCCGGCTCCGGAAAGCGCTTCTGCGGCCATGCAATTTCTGGATGAACATAAAAGAAAATTCAATCTTTTTATCAACGGAAAATGGGTTAAACCTTCAACGGGTAAATATTTTGAAAGTATCAATCCGTCAACCAAAGAAATACTCGCTGAAATATCAGAAGCAGATGAAGCCGATGTAAATAAGGCAGTAAGGGCAGCACGAAAGGCTTTACCTGGTTGGATTGAGATAGGTGCCCATCAAAGAGCCCGATATCTTTATGCGATAGCCAGGCAGATTCAAAAACATTCCAGGCTACTTGCAGTTTTGGAATCGATAGATAATGGAAAACCCATTAGGGAGACAAGAGATATCGATATCCCGATCGTGGCCAGACATTTTTATCATCATGCCGGATGGGCACAGTTGATGGATACCGAATTAAATGAATTTAAAGAAGTAGGAGTCATCGGCCAGATCATCCCCTGGAATTTTCCATTGATGATGCTCGCATGGAAGATTGCTCCAGCCATAGCTATGGGTAATACGGTGATTCTAAAACCAGCTGAGT
>CAJIBQ010000281.1_pt1 | contig 14158 bp, 13 predicted proteins | sample 9199391 | NCBI WGS metagenome assembly CAJIBQ01 (sample SAMEA7708309, study PRJEB35096) | sediment metagenome | biome: marine neritic benthic zone biome [ENVO:01000025]; feature: sediment [ENVO:00002007]; material: shallow marine sediment [ENVO:03000034] sea grass bed [ENVO_01000059] ... | reverse complement strand
TACCATCTTCGACATCATTATTCTATTTTCAGCCAAACTGGGCATCCGTGCACATCGGTTGGTTCCTGAAAAACTTTCCAACGGCGATCAGAATCCCGTTCAACTGAATCTGGAGAATTTCTATACCATACCTGTTCTTGTTTCAGTTATCGACGAATTACCCGAGCAATTTCAGATCAGGGATTTCTCTGTCAGGAAACAATTGAAACCCACGAGCACATCAACAGTACAATATGAATTACGGCCGGTTGAACGCGGAGAATATTTCTTTGGAAAGCTCAATGTTTATGCATCTACGGTTCTAGGGTTGGTCAGCAGGCGTTTCATTTTTGATGACAAACAAATGGTACCTTCCTATCCCAGTTATATTCAGTTGCGGAAGTTTGACCTTATGGCAATTAATAACAAACTGTTCCAATATGGCGTTAAGAAGATCAGGCGTATTGGGCACACCATGGAGTTTGAACAGATCAAAGAATACGTCCTTGGAGATGATCTGAGGACCATCAATTGGAATGCAACAGCCAAGAAGGGCCATCTCATGGTCAATCAATACCAGGACGAAAAATCGCAACCGGTTTATTCGGTTATCGATAAAGGGCGAGTTATGAAAATGCCGTTTGATGGTCTTTCCCTCCTGGATTATGCTATTAATGCTGCCCTTGTAATTTCGAATGTTGCGCTCAGAAAGCAAGACAAGGCAGGTGTGTTCTCCTTCTCAAAAAAGGTTGAAAACATCGTTGTGGCGGAGAAGCGATCATCCCAGATGAACCTCATCATGGAAAAGCTGTATAATATCAAGACCGATTTCTTTGAAAGCGATTTCAGTAGGTTGTATGCCGATATAAAACGTCATATCAAGCATCGTAGCCTAATCCTGTTATATACCAATTTTGAAACCATGGACGGCCTGCACAGACAGTTGCCCTATCTCAGGGGAATTGCAAAAAACCATTTACTCGTTGTTATTTTCTTCAAGAACACCGAATTGAATGCCTTGATAACGAATAAAGCCGAAACCATTCAACAGATCTATGATAAGGCCATTGCTGAAAAATTTGCTTTTGAAAAACGACTCATCGTAAATGAATTAAAAAAATACGGTGTGTATTCTATACTGACCACTCCGGAGGATCTTACCATAAATACCATAAACAAATATCTTGAGATCAAGGCACGCGGACTGCTTTGATCAATTCATCCCTTCAAAATTACAACTGGGTCATTTCTTTTTCAATCTTAAGCAGGAAGGATCGACCTTTGGATCATTAATCAAAATCCGAATAAAATGAAAACATTGGCTTTTATTATTTCGTTCATTGTGGGAAATGCAATGTCAAATGCCCAGGTGATCACTGTAACTGTAGATAACGTATTGAACAACAATGGAAAAGTCTTGTTCGCTCTTCATACCGAAGATACCTTCATGAAAGGAGCTGGAGTCCAAAACGGTATATCTGAGATTGAAGATGGCAAGGCCAAAATCAGGTTTGAGGATGTTGAACCCGGCACATATGCCATTATGGTTTTACACGATGAGAACAACAACCAAAGAATGGACTTCAGGGAAGATGGCATGCCCAAGGAATATTATGGCGTGTCTAACAATAATTTGACTTTTGGTCCTCCGGTTTTTGCGAATGCCAAATTTGAATTTGGTACCGAAGACAAACACATCGAGATCAGTTTTAGATTTTAATGGTCATCTGTCCCTAATTAGTACAACAACAATAATCTATCATCAATAACAATTTTGATAGGTTTTATCGATAGTTTTGTATTTTTACGGTTCATTTCATCAAGATGACTATTACACAATTACATTATGTTTTGGCTGTTGCCGAACACAGGAATTTCACCAAAGCTGCAGAAACCTGTTATGTGACCCAGCCTACTTTGAGCATGCAAATTCAAAAACTCGAAGAGCAATTGGACGTTCAGATCTTCGACAGGTCAAAGAAACCTATAGAGCTCACTGAAGTTGGCCATAAGATCGTAGCACAAGCTAAACATGTTGTGAATGAGGCTGACCGCATTCAGGATATTGTGGATCAGCAAAAAGGGTTTATTGGTGGCGAGTTCAAGATCGGGATCATCCCTACTATCACACCTACCTTACTGCCGATGTTCTTGAAGACATTTGTAAAACGATTTCCGAAGGTTAAACTGAAAATCGAAGAGCTCACTTCCGAAGAGATCATTCAAAAAATTCAGGATGGCCATCTCGATGCTGCCATCGCAGCTACCCCGCTTCACGTGGAGAACATCAAGGAGCGGGTTCTATATTTTGAACCCTTCGTGGCATATGTTCCAAAAAATCATCGGCTGCACGGTCAGAAAACGATCGAAACTGCAGACCTCGAGATCGATGATATGCTATTATTGGAGGACGGTCATTGCTTCAGGGATGGCGTGATCAATCTATGTAAGGTATTCAAGGATCATGAAGATGATCAGTTTCAGTTGGAAAGCGGAAGTTTTGAAACCTTAGTGAAATTATCGAATGAAGGAATGGGAATGACTTTGCTCCCATTCTTGCATTCACTGGACATACTGGAAACCGATAAAAAGAATCTTAGGCATTTTTCAAAACCTTCGCCCGCCAGGGAGGTAAGCATCATATACCATAAAAGTGAATTAAAAATGCAGATCATTGAAGCACTTCAATCTGTAATTTCAGGAGTCATCCGGGGCGCAATTGCATTTCATGATGTTGAGATCGTAAGTCCCCTACCCCAATAAAAAAGCGGCCAAAAGGCCGCTTCAGTCTATGATTTTAAATAAATTAAACATTGTTGCAAATCTGGATTCTGCCGGATCAAAGCGTTGATAAAAATTCGCAGTTCTTCAATTTCGTAAGGTAGTAAGCGCTGCATTGCCTTTTGAACCTCTTTGCAGAACAGAGTGACATCAAAACTGACTTTACTAAGCACTGTTTTGGTGTACTCAAACATTGCTCTTGCCATATGTTCTTTAGGATTTAGTTTAACAAATTAATAAAAGTAAATCTGCTTAATAGGCAATTAATATTTTATGGTTATACAACTCTAAAAATAAAAAAAAATTGAATTCAATATTAAATTAAGGTAAAGTTTAACAACAACAAAAGACTTAATAAGCTGATTATTAAGTCTTTGATAATTCTGCGGATTTTGTTATCTAAAATCGGTTATCACCGTCAAGTATATCTCCAAGGCCTCCCAGGATACTGCCTTCACCTTTATCTTTTCCACCGCGCTGCGGTGCACTTCTAAGTACCCTTCCTGCAAGCCTGCTGAACGGCAGAGATTGAATGTAAACCGCTCCCGGTCCCTGAAGCCTGGCAAAGAACAAACCTTCACCACCAAATACCGTGTTCTTGATTCCACCAACGAATTCAATGTCATAATCTACATCCTTGGTAAATCCAACAATACATCCTGTATCCACTTTCAGGACTTCCCCGGGCTGGAGTTCTCTGCGGGCCATTGTTCCACCGGCGTGGACAAAGGCCATGCCATTGCCTTCAAGTTTTTGCATGATAAAGCCTTCTCCTCCAAATAAGCCTCTACCGAGCCTTTTGCTGAACTCAATACCCACGCTCACGCCTTTCGCAGCACAAAGAAAAGCGTCCTTCTGACAAATGAATTTGCCACCATATTCCATAAGATCGATAGGGACGATCTTGCCGGGGTATGGCGAAGCAAAAGACACATTGCGTTTACCACTTAAGTCATTATAGAAAGCTGTCATAAAGAGGCTCTCGCCAGTGAGGATACGCTTACCGGCTCCCCAAACCTTACCGAGGAATCCCTGATCCTTCTGTGATCCGTCACCGAATATCGTTTCCATTTTAATCCCTTCATCCATCATCATAAAAGTTCCGGCTTCGGCAATAACCACCTCTTGCGGATCCAGTTCGATCTCTACATATTGCATCTCTTCTCCATAGATGCGATAATCTATATCATGTGCACTCATTATTTGTTTGTTTTTTCAAGTTGATTCGTTTATATGTTTTTATAAAGATGAATTTGTTACACAGATGTGCTAGCTATTTTTTAACCTTCATGGTCCATTCAAAATTAAACTTAGACACCACTATCCCCGCTTCATTTATTCCTTCGGCATGCAACCATACGGTTTGGCCTTCACCGGTCTGTATGGCTTGTTTAATTGTTGAATCGATCTTCCGGCCATCATTACATGTAAATGTTATACGCCCTGTTGCCTTCTTGGTAAATTCAGCATTGTTGTTAGCTACCAACATGGAAATGTTGTACCCGCTTTCCTTGATCTTCCCCATGACGAGTGCACCCGTGGTCAACTCGGCTGCCATGCCTTGAACGGCCCAAAACATGGATTTGAAAGGATTTTGATTGATCCAACGATGCTTAACATCAACAACACATTGGTTATCATTGAGACTTCTGACTCGGACTCCGGTCAAATAGGCTGCCGGAAGTTTAAACATGTTAAAAAGATTGACCTGACGCGGGTTTAGCTTCATCTGCTGTTGATAGTTTGCTTAAAAATACCTAAAAAAATCGATTCGCTATTTGTTAAATTTCTGTTAAAATATACTACTATGTTTTGCATAATACCTGTTTTTGGATATATATTTGCATAAGAAACTATTATGCGTCTTATGGAAGCTTTAACCAATCACCAGAAAAATATAGCATCGGTCATTCATTTGTCCGCTTTGTCCAAGTACGTTTTTCCATTCGGAAATTTCATTTTACCATTGGTATTCTGGACAATGAATAAGGACAAATCCGATTTTATCGATGCCCATGGAAAGGCCTGTTTGAATTTTCAGCTGAGCATTTTCCTTTATTTGATCATTATTAGTTGTATATCTATACCCCTATTCTTTTTTGGAGTATTTCACAGTTATAATTTCCCGGATTTTTGGTTCGGCTATGATTTTGATTTCCATGTGAACAGGCACGATAGCATGAACGTGATCATATTTACCATATTGGCCGGACTTCTCGCACTGGCAGCGATCGTCCTGGAAATCGTATTCATCATAATTGCAACCTCTAAGGCTAATCAAGGGGAATTATATAAATATCCTATTACCATAAACTTTATTAAATAGACATCAATCAATCATTATATCAATCAACATCAATCAAAAAACGAACAGTTAATATGAACCCGAATTCTAATACATATGAAATTTTAACATTACATGTGAATCTTAGAAGTCAAATACGAACGAACACATGAAAATAGAGAATACAAAAGCACAAATGCGTAAAGGTGTACTGGAGTATTGCATTCTTTCGGTCCTGAAAGACGATGATGCCTATGTTGCTGAAATTTTAGGTACCTTGAAAGATGCGAAGATGCTCGTGGTGGAAGGGACAATTTATCCCTTGCTTACACGCCTTAAAAACGCAGGATTGCTCAACTACCGTTGGGAAGAGTCCACTTCGGGACCCCCCAGAAAATATTATGGATTAACTGAAACAGGAAAACTTTTCTTGAATGAATTGAATACTACCTGGAGCGAATTACAAGCAGCAGTTAACCTTGTAACCTCTCCAAAAACAACAAAAAAATGAACAAGACAGTCAACATAAATTTAGCAGGTATATTCTTCCACATCGACGAAGATGCATACTCCAAATTACAGCGTTACCTGGACGCCATCAAACGATCATTTACCGATTCGCAAGGCCGGAATGAGATCATTGCTGATATCGAGGCACGAATTGCTGAGCTCTTCACCGAGCGTGTTCAAAACGAGAAGCAGGTGGTTTCCATGAAAGAAGTAGACGAGGTGATCACTATTATGGGTCAGCCCGAAGATTATATGGTAGACGAGGAGATCTTTGAAGACGAACCAAGATCATCCCAAACCTACAGTAGTTCAAGAAAATTATTCCGTGATAAGGATAATGCCTATATAGGCGGTGTATCAGCAGGACTGGCGCATTATTTCGGTATAGACGCCCTTTGGGTACGATTGGCCTGGATCATCTTGTTCTTCGGAGCAGGAACCGGAATTTTGCTCTATATCTTACTATGGATCCTGATGCCATCAGCTGAGAGCACGGCCGATAAACTGGCCATGTCGGGAAAGCCGGTTAACATTACTAATATAGAAGAAAAAGTAAAAGAAGGGTTTGGTAATGTTAAAGATGGGCTGGACGACGCAGCCGGACGATTAAAAGAAGCAGATTACAGTAAAGTGAAATCGACTTCAAGATCGTTTTTTGAGGCCCTTGGAAATGTGATCGTATTTTTCTTTAAAGTGATCGCGAAATTCATTGGAATTATACTGATCATTGTCGGAGCTTCTACGCTTATCGCACTTATCATCGGACTGCTTTCTGCAGGGGTAGCGGATCTATTCCAATTCCCTGGCGTAGACTTTGCCGATGCTGTTTATTCATCTACACTACCTATTTGGTTAGTATCCCTATTGGTACTTGGCGCCGTTGGTATTCCGTTCTTCTATATTTTCATCCTGGGATTGAAGATATTGGTGAACAACCTGAAGCCATTAAACAAAGCCGTGAATTTCACCCTACTCGGCGTTTGGTTAGCAGCCATAATCACGCTTGCAGTTTTTGCTGCGCGTGAAGTGAGTGAATATTCACGTGAGGCCGGTGTAACCGAAAAGACAGAGTTGTCCATCGCATCAAATGATACCCTGATGGTAAAAATGGTGGGCAATGATTATTACGACCGATCGATTTACAGGGATTATGACTTTGATCTCGTACAGGATGAGAGCGATCAGAACGCGATCTATTCTTCCAACGTACGTCTCATATTCAGGTCTACAAAAGATTCCCTGGCTTACGTAAATGTTGAAAAGAACGCTCGTGGCAGCAGTTATCAGGCTGCTAAGGACCGTGCAGGAAACATCAATTATAATTTTGCATTGAATGGCAATAACCTGGATCTTGACGGTTACTTCCTGACGAATGCCGACAATAAATTTCGGGATCAGGAAGTTGAAGTGACCTTATATCTTCCTGAAGGAAGCATTCTTTATGCCGATGGTAATACGTACTCGTTTCATAGGAACTCTTCATACTACAGGGATATTTTGGACAACGGATTTGAAGAGCATTATCTTCAGGTAACCGATGGTGATGTGATCTGCCTGGATTGTCCTAGAGATGATTCGGATGAGGTCATCGAAAATCCAGATAATGAAGGCAAAATTGAAATCAACGCAGACGAAGTTAAAGTAGAGATCGATTCATCTGGCATAAGCATAAAATCGACAGATAATTAACAATTCGTCCAACCGTTCTGACAATTCGGTTAATAGAATTATTAAAGGAAAAGAATCAATAATACATTTGTATAAAAATCAATCAAAGAAGAAATCATGACAACAATCGTAAAATTTATAATCGGGTTAATATTAAGCCTTCTCATGTTAAACTGTACGTTTGACGGAAACTTCAACTACGGTGTAAAGGGCAACGGAAATGTACAGACAGCAGATCGGGACGTTTCAAATGAATTTGAAGAAATCGAGGTCAGCAGGGGTCTTGATGTATACCTTACTCAGGCAGATGATGTAAGCATTACAGTAGAAGCCGATGAGAATCTTATGGATATCATCATGACGGAAGTTGAAAATAACACCTTGTATATCTACGCAGACGAGAACATAAGAGCATCTCGATCTCAAAAAGTACATGTCAATTTCACCGATATCCAAAGGATTAAAGCTACCAGTGGCAGCGATGTATATTCAACTAACATCATAAACGCTGAAAACCTGGAATTAACAACCACAAGCGGTGCCGATATGGAAGTGGCAATAGATGTAGATGTGGCCGACTGCAAATCGACAAGTGGAAGCGACCTCAGGATTTCAGGTACAGCCAATAAACTGTATGCCGATGCATCAAGCGGCTCAGACATTAAGGCCGGCGATCTTAAAACGAAAACCTGTGATGCTCATGCAAGCAGTGGAGCGGACATTACGGTATACGCTTCCGAAGAACTGTATGCCAAAGCTTCGAGCGGTGGAGATGTAAAATATTACGGAAATCCGAAGAAAATCAGTAAAAAAGATGGGGTTTCCGGCAGTGTAAGAAAACAATAATCCAATCAATCAAAAATTCCTTAATCAGGAAAGCTAATCAATCATGTTTACCATCCCGGACACAATTTCGGGATGGTTTTTTAGTTATATTTGTTTAGAACTAAATGTGATTCTATGATTTCCAAAGCCCTGCCAACATTATGCTTATGTATTTTATTCTCAACAGGTTACGCCCAGATTAAGGATAAGATAAAGGGTGATCGTTATGTCACGGTTAAAGAATCGCCTATCAACAGCTTTAACCGAATTGTTGTTAAAGACGAACTTCAGGTATCGCTTATTGAGGGATCTGAAGCATCGGTTTTTGTTGAGGCCGATGAAAACCTGCATGAGGTGATCCAATTTACCGTTGCAGATAGCACCTTGCATTTTACGACCAATAAGCGCATTACTTCAGCAAAGAAGGTTAGTATCAAGGTCACTTATACCAAAACATTAAAACAGATCGAAACTTTTGATGATAGTGAGGTTAGTTCATTGACTTCCATCAACCTGGATGACCTCGTATTGATGAACTCCGGAAATTCTAAGGCTTACCTTAATATACGTTCTTCTCAGTTCAAACTCATCAATAATGAAAAGGCCAAGGTGAAACTAAATTTAGAAACCGGGCAGGCTACACTGGAACTTAATGAAAATAGTAAAACCGAAGCCTTGATCCAGGCAGATAGTATGCAGATCGATCTTTATCAACGTGCTAACGCCAAAATTGAAGGAGAAACAAATACCCTCGAGATTATTGCAGATAATTCGTCCATATTCACAGGTAAGAATCTAACCACTAATAATGCCAACATTCAAGGTGACCTCAACAGTAAGATAAGTGTACAGGTTGTTGAGAACCTTATTTTAAGTGCTAAAGGCAATAGCGAAATCCTGATTTATGAAAACCCTAAAATAACCATCAGTGCCTTCGAGGGAACTGCGAAATTGCAGAAAAAGGAAATGAAATGAGGTTATTGATTTTTGTTTTATCCGGCTTACTCCTATTAAATTGCAACACCCAAACTGACCAAAACGATTCTCCAGTCGAAACCCGGAAATTATTCAGGCTGGTTTCTGCAGAAACCAGTCAGATAAAATTTGTCAATTCCCTTACTGAAAACCTGGAGTTCAATTTTATCAGTTATCCATATATCTATATAGGCGGTGGAGTTGCTGTTGGAGATATCAACAATGATGGTTATCAGGATATCTACTTTACTTCAAATCAAGGTGCAAACGGCTTATATCTTAACAACGGTGATCTCAGCTTTACTAATATTACCAGTCAAGCCGGTGTTGCCGACGATTCCGGATGGAGTACTGGAACATCCATGGTTGACATCAATAGCGATGGCCTTCTCGATATTTATGTTTGTAAGTCTGCATCGCTTCGAAATGATGTACTCAGACGAAATAAATTTTTTATCAACCAGGGGGATAATCGGTTTATAGACCAGGCTGGACTTCTTGGCCTTGATCATCCGGGCTTTTCAACCCAATCCTATTTTTTTGATTATGACAACGATGGCGACCTGGATATGTACCTGGTTAATCACAGGCCCGATTTCAAGAACAACTCCAAGATCGATTCTCAGATACAGCGGGCTATCTACGAAGAAAGCTCAGACCAACTGTTCAGAAATGATGGTGCAAGTTTCACTAAGGTCTCACAGCAAGCGGGCATATTGAACAAGGCCTGGGGATTAAGCGCGGCCATTGGTGATTTTAACGAGGACGGCTGGCCAGACATCTATGTGGCCAACGACTATCTCGAACCCGATATGCTTTATATAAATAACAAGGATGGTAGTTTCAGTAATGAGGTACTGAGCAGGATGAAACATATTTCTTTTAACAGCATGGGATCGGATTATGCCGATATTAATAATGACCTGCTTCCTGATCTTCTCGTCCTGGATATGTTGGCCGAAGATCACAGTCGCAGTAAGGAGAACATGGCTAGCATGAGCACCGAGAACTTCAACGCCATGGTCAATGTCGGTTATCACCATCAATATATGGCCAATATTCTTCAATTGAACAACGGTGACGGCACTTATAGCGATATAGGGCAGTTGGCCGGGATCACCCAAACCGATTGGAGTTGGGCACCGCTCATAGCCGATTTCAACAACGATGGTTTCAAGGACATTTTTATAACCAATGGGATTGAAAAGGATTTGGGAAACCAGGATTTCAGGAGAAATATCCGAACATTGAACAGCCAGGGACAAGCCCTTACACTCGAACAACTGCTTAATATGGCTCCCTCAGAAAAACTCCCAAATTACATTTTCGAAAACAACGGCGATCTAAGCTTCAGCAATAGAATTTCGGAATGGGGACTGGAACATAAGATCAACTCGAATGGAGCCGCATATGCGGATTTGGACAATGACGGTGACCTCGACCTTATCATCAACAATGAAAATGCCATGGCCTCTATCTATGAGAACCATACAACTAATGATTTTCTCCAGGTAAAACTAAATGGGCCTGACGGCAATCGTTTTGGTATTGGTGCCAAGGTCATTTTAAATTCAGACAAAGGATCACAATTGCAAGAACAATTTCCGAACCGTGGATTCCAGTCTTCGGTTACCGATATCCTGCACTTCGGTTTGGGGAAGGATACTGAGATAACCTCCTTGGTCGTGGAATGGCCCAATGGTCAAAAGTCAGTAGTCAAAGACGTCGAATCAAATCAACTTTTAAACATTGATTTTTCAGATGAATCGGTCGATGCAGAATTAACACGAACTAACGCATCTTTATTTGAACCTATCCCTATAGCTAGCAGGAATATCAGTTTTGTTCATTCGGAGCAGGTCTTTGATGATTTTTCAAAGCAACTATTGCTCCCACATAAATACTCTACTTTGGGTCCTTGTCTTGCCGTTTCCGATGTCAATGCTGATGGTTTGGATGATTTCTTTATAGGTGGGGCCAGCGGACAAGCTTCTGCCATATATATTCAACTCAAGGACGGCACTTTTAAAGTTCAGGCCAATCCATTATTGACTCAGGACACGAATTATGAAGACCTTGGTGCACTTTTCTTTGATGCCGATAATGATGGGGATCAGGATCTGTATGTTGCCGGTGGAAGTTATGAATTCGAGGAGGACGATAGGCGATTACAGGACAGGTTATACATCAATTCAGGCAACGGTACTTTTAATAAGCGAGGCATACTACCCACCATGTTAAGCTGTACGAAAGCGGTAAAGGCTTTCGACTTCGATGGTGATGGAGATAATGATCTGGTAGTAGGAGGAACTGTAATTCCGGGGAAGTACCCATTATCTCCGGAATCATTCATCTTAAGAAATGATGGTGGCCAGTTCACTGACGTCACCGACCAGGTTGCGCCCGATTTCAGAAACATCGGTATGGTAACCGATCTCGAGATCACGGACTACGATGGAGACGGATCTGAAGACATCGTTGCAGTAGGTCAATGGATGCCATTTACTATTCTCTCTGAAATAAATGGCGTTTATTCCAATTTGCAGCTTGAGGATATGGATCAGACCAACGGTTGGTATTTTAGTCTGGCTGTCGCTGATATGGATAAAGATGGCGATATGGATTTCATCGCAGGTAACCTGGGCATGAATAATAAATTCAAACCAACACAAGAAAAGCCTTTACACATCTTCAGTTCTGATTTTGACGATAACGGCTCTTACGACCTGGCCTTAAGCAAGTATTATAAAGGTCAGTTGGTTCCGGTACGGGGAAAGGAGTGTTCGTCTGAACAGACCCCCTATCTTATTGATAAAATTGATACCTACAAGGAATTTGGGTCGTTGAACATCGAACAGGTTTACGGCATTGAATCCATCTCCAATGCCAATAAGATGCAGGCCTATAATTTTGAATCCTTGTACATTGAGAATAAAGGTGATGGAAAATTTAAATTCAGCTCTTTACCTCATCCATCTCAATTGAGCCCGGTTCAGGACATGATCGTTCAAGATATAAATGGTGATGGGAATTTTGACCTAATTGGTGTTGGTAATTTATACGACGCCGAAGTAGAAACGATCCGCTATGACAGCTCCACGGGTTTTGTTTTATATGGCGATGGTAGTGGATCTTTCAGCAATGGTGTGGGGCTTGGATGCCATTCAGATATGCGTGCTGCTGCTATGCTCTACATCGGAAATGAGAGACACCTTCTGGTGGCCAGTAATAACGATCCCCTAAAACTATTCAGGACCAACTAGGCCACGACCTTGGTCTCCTTGGCGGCCAAATATTTTTCTGCATCAAGCGCAGCCATACAACCTGTTCCAGCTGCAGTTACCGCTTGTCGATACACATGATCAGCGGCATCGCCACTTACAAAGACACCTTCAACATTAGTTTTTGAAGTTCCTGGCTCGTTGATGATATAACCGGTTTCGTCCAAGTTGAGATAATCCTTAAATATATCGGTATTCGGTTGATGCCCAATAGCCACGAAAAATCCAGTAGCGGGAATCTCGAATGTATTTCCAGTTAAATTGTTGATGGCTCGAACACCTGTCACAACCTGTCCATCCCCAAGGACTTCTTCGGCTTTTGTGTTCATGATAATTTCGATATTCTCAGTATTGCGCACACGAGCCTCCATTATTTTTGAAGCACGAAAATGATCTTTCCTTACCAGCATGGTGACCTTCTTACAAAGTTTGGACAAGTAATGGGCTTCTTCACATGCCGAGTCTCCACCTCCTACGATAACTACCTCCTGGTCCCTGTAAAAGAATCCATCACAAACTGCACAGGCAGAAACTCCACCACCGAGTTGAAGATATTTTTGCTCGGATTCCAAACCGAGATATTTCGCAGTTGCACCGGTTGAAATAATCACGGTATCGCAATGAATTTCCCTTTCGCCATTCACCCACACCTTATGTACAGGACCGGAAAAATCAACCTTGGTAATCCAGCCGTCACGCACGTCGGTTCCAAAACGTTCCGCTTGTTTCTGAAATTCGATCATCATTTCAGGGCCAGTGATACCGTCGGGATATCCCGGATAATTTTCAACATCGGTCGTAGTTGTTAATTGCCCACCGGGTTGAGTCCCCTGGTAAAGAACCGGGAACATATTGGCACGAGAAGCATAGATCGCGGCCGTATAACCTGCAGGTCCGGAACCTATGATCAGGCATTTTACTTTTTCTATATTTTCAGACATTTCTCTTATTAATTTCGGTAAAACAAAAGTAGGCTTTTTGGTAAAATCCTTACAGATAATTTATCAACAGTGACTATGCCGTCATATTCATTAGTTATGGAACCCATTTGAACTTTTTTTTGTAACTTGTATTAAACCATTAACACCAACTTCTAATGAAAGCCACATTCGTTTCTATTTGTATTTGTTTTTTACTCATCATGTCATGTAAACAGGAAAGTGCTGGTACCACAGCTGAGGATACGGTCGAATCTTCAGATCCTGCCATTCGCGGTGTGTGGGAACTGGTATCTTTTTATAATTATGATGATGACGGAAATGTAACAGATACGCTTGCAGCAAGTGAAACCAACAAACAAATAAAGATCTATACGGAATCGAAGATCATGTGGAGTCGTTTTAACATAAATGACACAATTGACTGGTTCGGCTATGGCACCTATGAGACAACTGATACTTCTCTGATCGAAACCCTGGAATATGGATCAAAATCGATGAACCGAGTTATCCAAGAAGAGCAGAATGTATTTGAATTCAAATTGGTGATTGCCGATGATGCGTATAGTCAGATCACAATTGACGATGACGGAAATCCGTTCTTTGCTGAGAATTACAGAAGAATAGAAAGGTAGATTAAAGTCGATCAATATAAATAAAAAGAAAGCCAGTTCGATCAACTGGCTTTTCTTTTTAATTCAAGTTTAATTAGGTTGATCCTGAATTGAGGGTTAACTCATAAAAGCTGAGTGCTGCGCACTAACACCTTTTTTCCCGGATTAACTCGTTTCACTCGTTGATCCTGAATTGAGGGTTAACTCATAAAAGCTGAGTGCTGCGCACTAACACCTTTTTTCCCGGATTAACTCGTTTCACTCGTTGATCCTGAATTGAGGGTTAACTCATAAAAGCTGAGT
>CAJIBQ010000160.1_pt1 | contig 14367 bp, 11 predicted proteins | sample 9199391 | NCBI WGS metagenome assembly CAJIBQ01 (sample SAMEA7708309, study PRJEB35096) | sediment metagenome | biome: marine neritic benthic zone biome [ENVO:01000025]; feature: sediment [ENVO:00002007]; material: shallow marine sediment [ENVO:03000034] sea grass bed [ENVO_01000059] ... | reverse complement strand
GTTTGCGTTGCACCTGTAAATGCCCCTTTTTCATGCCCGAATAATTCACTGTCTATAGTTCCTTCCGGAATGGCGCCACAATTCACTGCGATATATTTGCCGTGTTTTCTATGTGACAATTGATGAATGATCTTCGGGATGTACTCTTTACCAACCCCGCTTTCACCTGTAACCAGAACTGATATGTCTGTGGCCGCCACCTGAATGGCTTTCTCAATCGCCCTATTTAAAGCCGGATCATTGCCAATGATACCAAATCGCTGTTTGATAACCTGTACAGATTCCATAGATCAATTATTTTCCGAATAACCAACTGCTTCACCGATCAAGGTTGCGCTGGTGCAATCGGTTATTTTTACATTCACGAATTCGCCTACCAGGTAGTTTTCCTTTGGGAACACAACCATAGTATTCTGGCTGTTACGGCCAGACCAATGCGCATCCGATTTTTTAGATGTTTTTTCTATTAGCACCTCTTCGGTATTCCCAAGATGCTCCTGGGTTCGATAAAGGCTGTGTTTCTGCTGAAGCTGAATGATCTCATTCAGTCTTCTTTTTTTGACTTCCATTGGAATGTCATCTTCCATTTTACGTTCTGCCAGGGTTCCAGGTCGTTCGGAATAGGCGAACATGAATCCGAAATCGTATTTGACATATTTCATAAGTGACAAGGTATCCCGGTGGTCTTCCTCCGTTTCAGTTGGGAAACCAGCTATCATGTCCTGGCTGATGCCACAATCAGGAATAATGCGTTTGATATTTTCGATCAATTCAAAATATTCGGCCCTGGTATGCTGCCGGTTCATGGCTTTCAGGATACGGTCGCTACCGCTCTGAACAGGAAGGTGGATATATCTGCAAATATTGTTGTATTTGGCCATGGTCTCAATAACATCTAAGGTCATGTCCTGCGGATTGGACGTAGAGAACCGTATTCGCATCTTCGGTTGAGCATTCGCACACAGTTCAAGCAATCCAGCAAAATTAACGGCCGTTGCTTTTTCCATGTATGTTGCTTTTTCAAAGTCCTTTTTAAGTCCACCGCCATACCACAAGTAGCTGTCCACATTTTGACCAAGCAAGGTAACTTCCTTGAAACCATTATCCCAGAGTTCATTGACCTCCTTGATAATACTTTGGGGATCCCGACTTCGCTCTCTTCCTCTGGTGAATGGTACAACACAAAAGGTGCACATATTGTCACAGCCCCTGGTTATTGAAACGAAAGCGGTAACTCCATTGCTGTTTAAGCGCACTGGGGAAACGTCTGCATAGGTCTCATCTTTTGAAAGGATCACATTTACGGCATTTCGGCCTTCATCCACTTCAGCTATCAGGTTGGGTAAGTCTTTATATGCATCAGGCCCTACAACCATGTCAACCATCTTTTCCTCTTCAAGAAACTTGCTCTTGAGTCGTTCGGCCATACAGCCCAATACGCCGATCTTCATTCCCGGATTGATCCGTTTTACAGCGTTGTATTTTTCCAACCTTCTCCTCACAGTCTGCTCTGCCTTTTCTCGTATTGAGCAGGTATTGACCAATACCAGATCGGCCTCTTCCAATACAGTTGTAGTATTAAATCCAGCAGTGGAAAGAATAGAGGCTACTATCTCGCTGTCGCTGAAATTCATTTGGCATCCATAACTCTCGATATATAGTTTCCTGGAATTGCCTGGAAGCGCATCAGTTAGTAAAGATTCACCTTGTTTTTTCTCGTCTAATAGTTCTGCCATAACGCATTTGCCATTCTATTCTGTCAAATCTTATGCCCGTTTTTGTCAGGCAGGGGCAAAGATACAACTAATTTGACTTATATGACAAAGTGTCAGATAATTGATTTTAATTATCAAAGCTGTCCGAATCTGTGTATATTTGATCAAACCAATTAACCAACCTTAATGAATACCTTATCTTACATTCAGGAGAAGATCAATTCCGCTAAAGAACTTGATTTTGGTATTATTTTTAACAATTGTATCGAGCTCTTCAAAAAGTCCTGGATTCACGGATTTCTTTTACAGTTGTTCGTATTGATCTTAATGCTTCCGTTTATTATCATTTTCTACATTCCGTTCATTGCATTGATCATATCCGAATCGCAAAGGGGAACGATTGATCCAGACATATATGAAAATTTTATTGCGGGCTTTTCGGTAATTTATTTGATTCTGTTCTTCATAGGAATCATGGTACTCAGCGCTGTTGGTGTTTGCTTATATGCTGCATTTTACAGGATACTGAAAGAATTGGATCATGGGAAAACAGTTAAGACCAATGACTTCTTCTATTTTTTGAAAGGCTCCTATTTAAGCAAAGCTTTTATGCTTGTATTGATCACAACGGCTTTATACCTATTGGTCATCATATTGGTGGTACCAACATTCTTCGTAAGTACACTGGGCATATTCTACCTGATTGTCCCGCTGTCATTTTTTGCAGTGATCTTCGCCTTTAATCCGCATTTCAGTGTTGGTGAGATAGTGAAAAGCAGCTTTAAACTGGGGAATAGGAAATGGCTGATCGCCTTCGGACTTATAATGGTTTGTTCAATCCTTTCTTCTGTGGTAGGGATGCTGCTCTGTGGAATTGGCTCCTTGTTTACAGCAGCTTTCGTTTATCACCCTACCTATTTTATTTATAAGGAAGTGGTTGGGTTCGACAGTGAAGATGAGATCAGTACAATTGGAATGCCATTCGACTAGGTAAATAAGCCTAAATCCTTTTCCAGCACTCCACATCGCCTCTGGTCTCAATAAGGCTAAAGCCAGCTTGGGTCATGTAGTTCACCAATTGGGTATGGCCTTCCTGGCCAAGAACATCAAAATGAAATTCGATGATCAATAGATTGATCTTGGAGAGATCGGTCATCAATAGTACGTTGAGTTCATCGCCTTCGATATCCATGATTAACGTATCAAATGAGAACCCGAATTCAAATTCGATCTCTGGTACCGTGATGCCCTTTATGTGATGAATCTCCGGAGTTTCATTCAAAGGGCGGTCGTATATGGAAGATCCTAAAAAGCTCTTGTAGACTTTAAAAGGGACTGTATCTTCTGAAGAGATCAGTTTATTGAGAATAGTGTACTGAGCAGAATTTAGTGATTTATTCCTTTCTATATAATCAACCATGTTTGGGTTGGGCTCTAAAACAACATGAGCCTTGGGGTTACTCAGTAAAGAATTGATCAGATTGGAAACCACGCCAAGACATCCTCCCAACTCCAGTACAACCGCGTCTGCAGAAAGGTATTTTTTGATCAGTCGCCGTTCTTGTTTTTCGTAATCATTGAACAGGTAAGAGCCGTATTCAACTAAAGAAGATTTTGGAAATTCAATATAATAGGTGTCAAATCGAATCGGTTTGTTTCTAGACTTCACATATAACCCTGCAATACGATAGGGTATAGAATACCTGAAGAACCCATAGAGCCGTTCAAAGATATTTGGAGTTTGATCTGGTTGTGCAGACTGCATCAATAAGATGACGAAATTTGGTGCTCAAATATACACATTAATAAAGATAACCTTTATTAATTTTTGACTAATTAGGTCCTGATATGACGAATCTATAGAATTGAAAATCGATTGAAAAAGCTGGTATAGAATCAGCGACAAAAAGCCTTTGAAATTTTAAAATAAAAAAAATCATCTACATTTGTACCTCCAAAAAAATTGAAAATGGCAAAGAATTTAGTCATTGTAGAGTCACCTGCAAAGGCGAAAACAATTGAGAAATTCCTCGGTAAGGATTTCAAAGTAGCCTCAAGTTTCGGCCATATTGCCGATCTGCCATCGAAGGAGCTTGGCGTTGATGTTGATGGTGACTTCAAACCGAAATATCGCATATCTAGCGATAAGAAGGCCATTGTCAAGAAATTACGGGAATTGGCCAAAAAAGCAGAAATAGTTTGGCTTGCAAGTGATGAGGATCGAGAAGGAGAAGCCATTGCCTGGCATCTTGCCGAAAATTTGAAATTGGACAAGAGCAAAGTAAGGCGCATCGTCTTTCATGAAATAACCAAGTCGGCCATTAAGAAAGCCATAGAAAATCCAAGAGGTATAGATTATAACCTGGTGGATGCTCAACAGGCCAGGCGCGTACTTGACCGCATTGTTGGATATGAATTATCACCGGTCTTATGGCGGAAGGTTAAAAGCGGCTTATCGGCCGGAAGGGTACAATCAGTTTCCGTGAGGCTTATCGTGGAGCGTGAAAGAGAGATCGAAGCTTTTAAACCTGAAGTCAGTTATAGGGTAGAGGCCGAATTCAAAACAGATAAGGGCGAGGTATTTAGAGCTAAATTACCGACCAATTTAAAGACTAAGGAAGAGGCAGTTGAGTTCCTGCAATTGCATAACGATGTAAAATACGAAGTTCGGGAACTGGAAAAGAAACCAGCCAAGAAATCGCCTTCAGCGCCATTTACAACATCAACACTTCAACAGGAGGCGTCCAGAAAATTATATTTTTCGGTAAGCAAAACGATGACGATGGCCCAACGATTGTACGAGGCCGGATTGATCACTTATATGCGAACCGACAGCACCAACCTGTCTGGTGAAGCAAGAAAGGCTGCACAGGCAGAGATTGAAAATTCTTTTGGAGCTGATTATAGCAATCCGAGGAATTTCACTAAAAAGGCAAAAGGTGCACAGGAGGCTCATGAGGCCATCCGACCGACTGATTTCTCCAGAAAGCAAGTGGAAGTTGAAAAAGACCAGGCCAGATTGTATGAACTCATATGGAAACGAACCATAGCATCACAAATGAGCGAAGCACAACTGGAACGAACTACCGTAAGGATTTCAGCCGTGCCAGGTCAGCCGGTATTTGTTGCCAACGGTGAAGTGATTCGTTTCGATGGTTTTCTAAAGGTTTACCTCGAAGGAACAGATGAAGAAGATCTCGAGCAACAAGGAATGCTACCTGCCTTGAAAGTGGGCCAGGAATTGTTCAACAATTATATAACGGCAACCCAACGATATACAAGAGCACCTTATCGCTATACGGAAGCATCTTTGGTTAAGAAACTGGAGGAACTTGGGATTGGAAGGCCGTCTACATATGCGCCAACCATCTCAACTATTCAGAACCGGGGCTACGTGGAGAAGGGAACAGTTGAAGGTACCGATAGGGCATATGTCCAGATCGTAATGGAAAATGGGACCCTTACTGAAAACGACCTCAGTGAAAAAGTTGGATCGGATAAGGGAAAACTCGTTCCAACAGATATTGGAATGATCGTAACCGATTTTCTGGTCAACCATTTTGAAAGCATTTTGGATTACGACTTCACGGCAAAGGTGGAGGAGGATTTCGATGATATTGCCGAAGGACGAGAAAACTGGACTGAGATCATGAAAACGTTTTATAAGGATTTTCACCCGCAAGTTGAGGATGTTCAGAAGCATGCCGAGCGTGAGTCGGGGGAACGCGTGCTTGGAACCGACCCGGTCTCAGGCAGGCAGGTAAGTGTGAAGCTTGGAAAATTTGGACCGATGGTTCAGATAGGGACCATTGAAGATGAGGAAAAGCCCCTTTTTGCCAGCCTGACTCCAGATCAGCAATTGACCACAATCACCTATGAGGACGCCATGGACCTGTTCAAGCTTCCCAAAAAACTTGGATCATATGAAGGCATGGAGGTCGAGGTGAATAACGGCCGGTATGGCCCCTATGTAAGATACGGGAAGAAATTTGTTTCCTTGCCCAAGGGTGTTAATCCCCTAAGTGTTGAGATGGATGAGGCAGTGATGTTGATCAAGGAAAAGGAAAAAGCCGACGCACCTATATATATATATAAGGATATGGATGTGGTTAAGGGTAAAGGAAGATTTGGTCCTTTTATCCGATGGAACGACATGTTTATCAATGTTGGAAAGAAATACGATTGGGATAATCTATCAGAGGCCGATATCATCGAATTGATAGAAACGCGCATTCAAAAGGACAAGGATAAATTGATCCACAATTGGGAGGAAGAAGGCATCCGGGTTGAAAAAGCGCGTTGGGGCCGACACAATATTATTAAGGGAAAATTAAAAATCGAATTGGATAAGTCCTTTGATGTTTCAGAAATGTCTTTGGAACAAGCAAAAGAACTTATAGAAAAGAACAGCCCTAAGAAGGGCAAATCGAAAAAAAAGAATTAAGACGGAATGAACTTCAGTTTTCTGACACCGGTAAAGGACGTTGTTTTAGCACATAACGAATTATTGTCGGCCCAGGCGTTGGGGAGAAAACTGAGAACTCACAGTTCACAGAATGGCATTCCTGATCTTGAAAATGTTAAGATCGCCATCATTGGAGTTCCGGAAACCAGAAACGATATCGACTATATAGGTGAAACCCTGTCGCTTGATGAGGTACGAAAAGCATTCTACGCATTATTTCCTGGCAATTGGTCGATTGACATTGCCGATCTGGGGAATATTGAACCCGGTGAGCGGGTTGAGGATACCTATTCTGCAGTAAGCTCAATTGTGAAAGATTTATTGCAACAACGGATCATTCCGGTGATCATTGGCGGAAGCCAGGATATCACTTATGCCAAATACAGGGCCTATGATGAGGTAATGCCCATGGTGAACATCGTGAACATTGACAAGAGCTTTGACCTGGGTGATTCTTCCAAACCGATGAAGAACAGCAGTTACCTCGGAAAGGCCATCATGGAAAAGCCTTACAACCTTTTCAATTATGCAACCATTGGTTACCAGACTTATTTTAACTCTCAGGAGGAGATAGATCTCATGGAAAAGTTGTATTTTGAAGCGTATAGGCTTGGTGAAGTAAGTGGGAACATTACTCAGGTGGAACCCATTCTCAGAGACGCAAATATTGTATCCATGGATATGAATGCCATGCGGTCATCTGAAGTTAGCAGCAAGCAGAAGTTCTCCCCGAATGGTTTTGATGGCAGAGAGATTTGTGCAATAGCGCGCTATGCTGGCATAAGTAATAAAGTAACCTCCTTCGGAGTTTATGAATATAAACCTTCAAAGGATGATGAGGCAACCAGCATGCTTATCGCCCAGATTTTATGGTATTTTATTGAAGGCGTGAATTGTAGGGTAAAGGATGATGATTTTGAAGAAGAAAACAGTTATCAAAAGTTCACCGTTTTAATCGAAGAAGACGAGCTGATTTTTTTGAAAAGTAATAAGACGGGGAGATGGTGGATTGAAATACCATTTTTGCCCAATGTTAATAATAAATTAAAACGCCACACGTTATTACCTTGCATGCATGATGATTATGTAGATGCAACCAACGGAAAGCTACCTGAGAGGTGGTTCAAAGCGTATAAAAAAAACGGTATTTAGATCGGGTCATCGGGGCCCAAAAACATCGATGAAATGCATTTTTTTAGGATAAAATGCAATTTTTTCATGTAAAAAGTTGTTTTTTTGGAAAAATAGAAATATGTTTGAAACCTTAAAAATGACAAATCTGAATATTTAACCTCAGTTTATGTGTATGAAGAAGTTTGTTTTATTGACCGCAGTCCTAGCCTTGTTGGCCAGTTGTGGCTCTGGAGATAGGGGCCAATTGGTGGGTGTTCAAGGAAAAAAATGGCACCCTGAAAAGCCTTATGGAATGACACTAGTTCCGGGTGGTGCCTATATAATGGGTAAATCCGATGATGATCTTGCCGGTGTTCAAAATGCACCGACGAAAACCGTTACGGTTCGTGCATTTTATATGGACGAAACCGAAATTACGAATAGCGAATACAGGCAATTCGTCAATTGGGTACGTGATTCTACGATACGGACCAAATTAGCCATCCTTTCGGATGATATGGGTCTTACACCAGGAGATGGTGGAACTGGAGAATATGCATTTAAGGATGCAGATACTGCCAATTTAAGTGTATACGAAAAGTACATGCTTGATAATTATAGCGGACTTGGTCCTACTGGTTATGAAGGCAGGAAATTGAACAAAGATGTTGATTTGATCTTTGATACCGAAGAGTATCCCGATGAGTATTATGCTGAGGTAATGGATACGATGTATCTTCCAATTGAAGAATCTTATAATGGTCAAAGGACCTGGGATGTTTCCAAGTTCAAATTCCAATATAAATATATGGACATTCAAACGGCAGCTAAATATAAAGAGTTGAACCGTAGCGATGTCATCATTACAGAGGAAATAGAGGTGTATCCTGATACCACTGTCTGGATCAGGGATTTCTCTTATTCTTATAATGAACCAATGCACAATGATTACTTCTGGCATGATGCCTATAGTGAATATCCGGTTGTTGGTATAAGCTGGAAGCAGGCCAAAGCCTTCTGCCAGTGGCGAACAGTTTATCACAACGCTTATCAGAAATCGCGTAAACGTCAATTTGTAAATTCCTATCGTTTGCCTTCTGAGGCCGAGTGGGAATATGCTGCCCGAGGTGGACTGCAAGGTGCTACCTTTCCATGGGGAGGCCCTTATGCGAAGAACGACCGTGGTTGTTTTATGGCTAACTTCAAGCCTTTACGAGGTGATTATGCTGCAGATCAGGCCCTTTATACGGTAGAGGTCGATGCTTATGAACCCAATGACTACAACCTTTATAATATGGCTGGAAATGTATCGGAATGGGTACACTCTTCTTACGACCCATCATCCTACGAATACACGGCCACATTTAATCCTAGTGTAAATGATGAAGAGAACGAGCGCAAAGTTGTTCGGGGTGGATCCTGGAAAGATGTTGCTTATTTCCTTCAGGTAAGTACACGGGATTATGAGTATGCCGACTCTGCGAGGAGCTATATCGGATTCAGAACCGTACAGGATTATATGGGTACTGATATCACCGCTAATGCCGGAGTAAATGGTAATAACAAGCGTAGAAAAAGAAACTAATTTTTCAACTTAAACATAGAATTTAACTTAACTTAAAACAATTATTATGGCACAATCAAGAGCAGAAAAGCGGTTCATGAATATGGCTTATGGACTTGGAGCATCGATTGTAATTATCGGTGCGCTTTTTAAGATTATCCACTTTGAATTAGGACCACTGACAGGAAACGTGATGTTGACTATCGGTCTTGTTACAGAAGCTATTATCTTCGCGATATCGGCATTCGAATCTGTAGACGAAGACCTGGACTGGTCATTGGTATATCCTGAATTATCAGGTGGACAGAAAAAAGGAAAAGAAGATTCCCCGAAAGATGCTGAAGGTCTTTTATCTAAGAAATTAGATGATTTATTGAAAGACGCTAAGATCGATGGTGAGCTTATGGCAAGCCTTGGTGACAGTATCAAGAATTTCGAAGGAGCTGCAAAGAATTTGAGTCCTACAGTTGATTCAATCCAAGCCACTAAAAAGTATGGTGAGGAACTTTCTTTAGCTGCTGCTCAAATGGAATCATTGAATAGTCTTTATAAAGTTCAATTGGATAGTGTTAACAGACAAGCCACTATTAATGAAGAGGCTATCGAGAACGCTTCCAAGCTTAAGGAGCAAATGCAATCACTAGCATCTAACCTGTCATCGCTTAACGGTGTATACGGTGGTATGCTATCTGCTATGAACAAAAACTAATTAAGTAATAATCCATTACAACTAACGAAAAAACTTAATTAGTCATGGCAGCTCAAAAACTATCTCCACGGCAGAAAATGATTAACTTGATGTATTTGATCTTCATCGCAATGTTAGCTTTGAATATGTCAAAAGAAGTCCTTTCTGCTTTTGGATTGATGAATGAAAAACTGACCGAGTCCAATGAGGCAGCTACATCACGTAACTCTGACTTCATGCAGGGATTGGCTGAAAAGGTTGAAGAGCAACCGGCAAAGTATCGACCGCTCAAGGCCCAAGCCGATCAGATCTCGGTTCTAGCAAATGATTTTAATGCGTATCTATCAAACCTGAAAGGAATGATGACTGCGTCCGTAAAAGATCCTTCAGATTATGAGATCATGGATAAGGCAGATTTCCTGGATGAGTATTTCTTTATCGGTGATAAATTAAAACCGGAAGGACAAGAATATTTGGACCAAATTGCAAAATTCCGAGATGGAGTAAAGAATGTCCTTCAGGACAACCCAGATCTACAAGATATTTCGGAAGATGTTCAGATAAAGTTCGCTACGGATGATGTTACCAATAGAGATGGAAACGTATTGACCTGGTTGGATTATCATTATAAAGGTTTTCCACTGGTAGCGTCTTTAACAAAAATGACGCAATTACAGGCAGATATTAAGACCACTGAGTCTGAAGTACTATCGTCTATGTTAGCCGGTAAACTGAAGATTGAAGCATCATTGACCAATTTTGATGCGATCGTGGTTCCAGATAAGACTGCCTTCTTTAATGGTGAAAATTTCAAAGGACGAATTATTCTTGGTAAGAACGATAAGACCTTGAGAGCAGATAAAGTGATCATTAATGGCCAAGAATTACCAGCAGAAGCTATGCAGGCAGGACAGACTCTTTTGGACTTCCCAGCAGGAGCAGTAGGTGAACGGGAAATCGTTGGTGAATTCCAGTTCAAGGAAGGTGATTCTACTATTGTGATCCCAGTTCAAAGTAGCTATGCAGTTGTACCAAAACCAAATTCTGCTACCATTTCTGCAGATAAGATGAATGTTGTATATCGTGGTGTAGATAACCCGATGACCATCTCTTTCGCAGGGGTTTCAGATAATAATGTTGCGGCAAGTGCTCCTGGTTTAAGGAAAGCCGGCGGTGTTGGTAAATACATGATGAATGTAACAACAGTTCAGGGAAGGGAAGTGACCATTAATGTGAATGGAACACTACCTGACGGTTCGAGAGTTAGCGATGCTGCTAAATTCCGAATTAAGGATATCCCTAAACCAACAGGTACTGTAAGAGGTGAAGATGGCGCGATCAAAATGCAAAGAAATAGCCTTGAGATCTCTACCATCGGCGCTAAGCTGGATGACTTTGACTTCGACTTGAAACTCAACGTTTCAGGATTTAAGTTCAAGGTTCCTGGTCAGCCTACAATAAATGTAAGCGGAAGCAAGTTGAATAGTAGAGCAAAAGCTGCATTGCGTAAAGCAAAGCGTGGAGCTTCTTGCCAGGTATTCGATATTCAAGCTAAAATTGCCGGAAACAGCAGCTATCGCTTGAAGAAAGTATCACCTGTAATTATTGAACTTACAAATTAAAGCGATTGATTTATTAATCTGTCCCAACTCTTAAAGTAAAAGAAAGATGAATTTTAGAAATATTGTGTTAATCGTATTTTGTGCTTGCCTTACACAGGTGGCATTCTCTCAGGCGAATATTCTTAATGCCAAGAGCCCTGAGGAGATCGGTATGAAAACCGACGCACAAATACTGCTTGATAACGACAAACCACTGGATTACGGTTATGTGGATGATAGAGATATTCTTTATTCAAGAATGTCATGGGAGAAGGTCGTTCTTGATGAACGTGTGAATTTCCCAATGTATTATCCTATCGATACCAATAACATTGGTAGAGACAGACGTTCCTTGTTCGATGTGCTCATGAGAGCTGTCAAGGAAGGTGAAGTACCCAATATCTATGACGATTCTTATTTTACATCTAAGCGTACATTAAAGGACATTGAAGCTGCGCTGACATTGATCGATACCACCGAATTGGGTATTGAACAATTGAACGCGGGTGAAGAATTGTCTCCTGAATATATCAACAGACGAGATATCACAGCGGCCGATATCGTAGAATATCATATCAAAGGCCTTTGGTATTTTGATAAGCGTCATGGAGAACTGAAATACAGGTTACTCGGACTTGCACCCGTTGCACCAGATGTAAATTTCATCGATAGTGATGAACCTGATTTAGTGCCATTATTCTGGGTATTTTTTCCCGATGCTAGAGAAGTTTTGCATAACGCCAAAGCTTTCAACAACGAGAATAGTGCAGTTCCGATCTCATTTGACCACCTGTTGAATGCCAGACGCTTTAATGGATATATTTTCAGAGAAGAAAATGTTCAAGGTGACAGAACCATCGCAGAATATATTTCCGACAATGCATTGATGCAATTGTTGGAATCGAACAGAGTCAAGGAAAAGATCCGTGACTTTGAACAGGACATGTGGAGCTATTAAAGCTTTCACAGTACAAATTCAACGCCCGCCAATTTGGTGGGCGTTTTTGTTTATTTTCCAATTGAACTATCTTGCTTAGGTGAATGAACTGGACTATATAATCGTTGGAAGCGGTCTTGCCGGATTGGCATTTTCCCGTTTACTGGAACAACACCATAAGTCTTTTGTGGTTTTCGATGATAACTCCCAACAGTCATCAAAAGTGGCGGCGGGGATCTATAATCCGGTGATGCTGAAACGGTTCAACCTGGCATGGCGCGCAGAAGCCCAGATCGTTCTGCTCGAGGAATTCTATGGTGACCTTCAACGGGATTTGGATCTTAAAATCGATCATAAGGACCACGTATTCAGACTCATCAATTCTGTTGCAGAACAGAATAACTGGTTTACAGCACGGGATGATTCAAGGCTTGGCCGATTCATGTCTGATTCGCTGACAAATTTGGAAGAATCAACCTTCGATTCTCCCTATGGTCTTGGTGAAGTTCTTGAAAGCGGTAGAGTGGATACCAGCAAGCTGGTTGAAGCCTATAGAACCTACCTCCAGAATTCGGGAAACTTGATCAGCAGTTCCTTCGAGTACAAGGATCTTGAAGTTCAAAAAAATTCAATGCGCTATCGGGACATGGCCACTAAAAAACTGGTATTTGCCGAGGGCTTCGGTTTAAAACATAATCCCTATTTCAATTGGTTGCCTTTAAATGGCACCAAAGGTGAACTAATAACGATACATGCTCCCGAATTAAAACTTGATATAATTTTGAAATCGGGAGTTTTCATTGTTCCAATTGGCGATGATCAATATCGGGTGGGTGCAACTTACAACAGGCAGGACAAAACTGATGTACCAACAGCTGCAGGTAAAATGGAGCTGAAAGAAAAACTCGAGAAGGTCTTGAAATGCGATTACGAGATATTGGATCATGTTTCAGGAATTCGCCCAACGGTTTCCGATAGAAGACCACTCTTAGGGCGGCACCCTGAGCACGACAACATATTTGTGCTCAATGGTTTTGGGTCTCGGGGTGTACTGATTGCTCCATATGCTGCTAATCAGCTATACAATTTTATCGAGGCCGGTCAATCTCTAGACCCGGAAATGGACATTTCAAGGTTTCAGTGAGATCGCTGTTTAACAAGTGATCTGTCGTATTTCATAAAGAAATTGATCCAGATATTGCGCGATAACCGCAATATGATTGGCAAGCAGAATACCAGGGTTAGGACAATTGAAAGGAATGCAATATCCCTTCCCGTATCGAAAATCCCATAAGAAATGATAAAAGCAGCGAAGGCGAAGATTATCCCAACCGCATAACTTACATACATGGCGCCATAAAAGAATGAGGGTTCGATCTTGTATTTTGTGCTGCAATGTGAACAGCGTTCTTGCATCTTCAGTGTCTCTGACAATACATATGGATTCTTATTGACATACATACTTTCCTGATGACACTTCGGGCAAGATCCCGTGAAGATGCTATAGGCCTTATTTCCTTTTCTAAACATGGGGAATTGTACTATTTTAGCTTTTCAAGGATACAAATGTAATTGATTCCTCCCGATTACTGGGTAACAAACATTACACATGCTGAATGTTCATAATCTTAGCATTGCCTTTCAAGGAGAATATCTTTTCGACGGCATTTCGTTTCGCCTGCAGCAAGGAGACCGTGTTGGCCTGGTTGGTAAAAATGGGGCAGGTAAGTCAACATTGCTTAAGATCCTGTCTGGTGAACAGGAATATGATACCGGGGAGATCGCAAAGGAGAGATCCGTAAGGATCGGCTTTCTTAGGCAAGACATCGAATTGGAGAATTCACGAACCATAATGGATGAAACCTTGTTGGCATTCACCCGGATCAAGACTCTTGAAAATGAGATCGATAGGGTGGAAAAGGAATTAGCCGATCGTACCGATTATGATAGCCAGGCGTATCACGATCTCATGGTAAAATTAAATGAGCAGCAACATAATTATGAGATTCATGGCGGTTATGCATACAAAGGTGAAGCGGAGAAAGTCTTAGCAGGCCTGGGATTTGAACGAAATCAATTTGATTCGTCAACCGACACGCTTTCCGGCGGATGGCGGATGCGTATCGAGCTTGCCAAGTTATTGCTCCAGAACAATGATCTTCTTTTGTTGGATGAGCCAACAAATCATCTTGATATCGAATCTATCATCTGGCTGGAACAATTCCTGAAAACCTATCCAGGAACATCCTGTCATGCGATACAACTACCACTGCTCCCGGATAGG
>CAJIBQ010000347.1_pt1 | contig 14573 bp, 9 predicted proteins | sample 9199391 | NCBI WGS metagenome assembly CAJIBQ01 (sample SAMEA7708309, study PRJEB35096) | sediment metagenome | biome: marine neritic benthic zone biome [ENVO:01000025]; feature: sediment [ENVO:00002007]; material: shallow marine sediment [ENVO:03000034] sea grass bed [ENVO_01000059] ... | reverse complement strand
GTCTTCACTTGCTGTTCGGTCAACGAATTGGTCGCATAAATCTTTGAAGGCATCCAGTTTGCCTTCATGGACTTTGAAATATGGGACTAGGGTACAACATTGATCTTGTGTGGACATTTCTCTAATTTAGTTGTTAACCTTATAAGATACGACAATTCTATCAACCTTTTAAGTGTTACTGAATGTTTCAGGGCTCTCATTTTTAGTGGCTTTGGCTCAACGATGTGGCCTCGGTTTTTCTTACTACCTTTATTAGGGAATCACAATTCAATTTAAATCGATCATGAAAGAAACAATTAAAGAAAACACCTCTGGTAGTGCTGTTTATTGCTTAGGCGTAATTGGGGCAGCAATTTATTTTATCGGTAATGCTGCAACCTTTTGGGTTGGTGTGGTCGGGGCGTTAAAAGCTTTTGTTTGGCCCGCATTCCTGGTTTATGAGGCCTTTAAATATTTTGGCAGTTAGATTATTCAAGGGCTTCAAATTCTAATGCTTTTTTTATTAACTTTAAGCTGATCTATTAACCAACCATGCCGATTCAACTATCACGGGGGCCCCAATTCCTTGAGGTCCGCTTAGGCCGTCATCTGGCCATGCTTATCTGTTGTGATCCATATCCCAATTTCTTCATTTGCTTCAAAATTTCTCAACGCATACACTACGAAATTCATTTGCTATAAAACCATTCATATGAAAAGATCATTCATTCTTTTATTGAGCGCCCTTTTTCTTTTTACCCTTGGCTGTAAGACTGAACCCAAACCCGAAGCGGAGACAGAACCAATAGCCGTCAGGGAGTGGAAGCCTGAAGATACCCGAAGTATTACAGGTGTTAATGCTAAACGCGGGTTGATTACTAAAACCGATAAGGCTTCAGATGGCTATATGCTTTTCCAGCCTATGGCCAGTACCAAGACCTACCTCACGAATTTGGACGGTGAGATCGTTCACAGTTGGGAAGGCGAACTCAATAGTATGCAGTCATACCTTTTTGAAAATGGAAATCTCCTGAGGCTGGAACGCGATATTGATTTCCCGACATTCGCCGCTGGTGGCCAAGCAGGACGCATACGCGAGTACGATTGGCAGGGCAATATGCTATGGGATTTCGAATATGCCACTGAATCTGAACTGACACACCACGATATTGAACCCATGCCAAATGGTAATGTTTTAGCCATTGCCTATGAGGTCATTTCAGCAGAAGATGCCATAGCTGCGGGAATGGACCCGAAGCATGTTGCCAAAGCCGGGATCTGGCCAGATAAGATCATAGAGATCAAACCCATCAAACCATCAGGTGGTGAGATTGTCTGGGAATGGCGTATGTGGGACCATATCATCCAGGAACGGGATGACTCGAAACCAAATTATGGTGTGGTTGCTGAGAATCCCGGTAAGATCAATATCAATATCCATTCAGAAGAAGGCGGACCGCCAATGACCGAAGAGCAGATCAACCAAATGAAAGAGATGGGCTTCATCACTTCAAATGCCACGGTTGATAATCAGGGATCCGATATTACGCATACCAATGCCATAGCTTACAATGCCGAATTGGACCAGATAGCGATCAGCGTTCCCGGCTATGGTGAGATATTTATTGTAGATCACAGCATTTCAACAGAAGAGGCTAAAGGACCGGCAGGAGATTTATTATATCGTTGGGGTAATCCTGCAAATTATGGTCGGGAGAAAGAAGGGTACAGAACCCTTTACGGTCAGCATGATATTAAATGGATACCAAAAGGCTACCCCGGTGAAGGAAACCTTATGGTCTTTAGTAACGACATACCTGGTCCCAATAACAAAATGCCTTCGATATGGGCAGCGGTAATGGGAGCACAATCTCCGGACCCACAAGTGGCAGTGGGTGATATAGGAAATTATAGTGCCGTATATGAATTTGAACCCCCTTTAAATGCTGACGGAACCTATTCAATTCAGGATGGTGAGCCCTTTGGTCCTGAAAATGCTAGTTGGACCTATACGGCTCCTGATAAATATTCCTTTTATTCCGCCTTTGTTTCCGGGGCGCAGCGACTTAAAAATGGGAATACATTGATCTGTTCAGGAGCAAAAGGACGATTTTTTGAAGTGAATCCTGAAGGCGAGATCGTCTGGGAATATTGGAACCCCTATAACGATGGATATAAACTCCCGGATGGGTCGGCAGCGCAACCGGTTGGCCCATTTCTATTTGCACAATTCAGGGGCACCCATTATGCGGTAGGATATGCAGCTTTTGCGGATAAAGAGTTAAAGCCAATTGAACCCCAACCCGAACGCTTTGTTTTTAAAATGCCACCCCCACCACCTGAAGGTGAAGAGGTCAAAGAACAATAATGTCTAACTGATAAAACTAACAATATGTCAATTCAAATAATTGGAGCCGGATTTCCTAGAACAGGAACAACAACGCTTAAAAGATGCCTGGAAACCCTGGGTTATGATAAAACTTATCACATGAAGGAACTGCTGGTCAATCCGCATAATTTGCACTACTGGAAGCAATTGGATGAAACCGGAGAAACCGACTGGGATGGGTTGTATGATGGTTACAAGGCCACTGTAGATTTTCCTTGTTACCCCTGGTATAAGGAGCATTTAAAACGCTATCCGGATGCAAAGGTAATTCTCACCGTTCGCCCGTTCGATGCCTGGTACAAAAGTGTTGACAGTACGGTATTCAGAGCGGGGCCACAAACTCCCGGGGAAAAGATCAAGATGCTCGGTAAATTATTATTCAGCAAAAGAGCCAGGCGTGTAGTGAAATGTATTAAGTTCTTTAAGTATTCCTTTTTCCATAAACGACTGCATGACCGATTTGGAGAAAAAGAATATGCCAGGCAATATTGGGATAGTCATATAGAAGAAGTTAAATCCCATGTTCCTGCAGATCAGCTATTGATCTATGATGTGCGCGACGGCTGGGCGCCGCTATGTGAATTCTTAGGCATGCCGGTACCGGATGAGGAACTTCCACATCTGAATAAGAAGGAAAATTTCAAAGAAATGCTTCCAAAGCTGATGAAGGGGCAAATGGTATAAGTCTGTATGGATCCACAACGCTGGTCCACCAAATGGACCGTCCTCCTGGTAAGCAGTTTGACCATCATGTCCATGCTTACCATCTCAGCAAGTTTACCTGATATGGCCATCGATTTTCAGGATGTGCCGAATTCCGAGAAACTGGTCAAAATGGCATTATCATTTCCGGCCCTGTTTATAGCCATAGGTGCTATTGTGGCCGGCCGCATCATCGATCGCTTTGGCCGATTAAAATTGCTGGGGTTTTTTCTTGTGATCTATGCCATAGCCGGGAGTTCCGGTTATTGGCTGGATGATCTCTACCTGATCCTGGCAGGGAGAGCCCTGTTAGGCATCTGTGTTGGGTTTACCATGACCATCGCCACAACTTTAATAGCCGATTATTACATCGGAAAGGCCAGGCAGCAATTTGCAGGACTTCAAATAGCTTTTATGTCGCTGGCAGGAATACTGTTCGTAGGATTAGGCGGTTTCCTTGCCGATATTGATTGGCGAATACCATTTCTCATTTATGTGTCGTCGCTGATTATTCTGCCGCTTACATATATGTATTTGAAGGAACCGATCAAGCAATCGGATGAAAAGAAAATTGAAGTCAAATCCAGTAAAGCTCCGGATTTTATTTGGTTGATCTTCATCAATGTGATGCTTATGTGGATATTGTTCTTTATTGTTCCTATCCAGATCCCTTTCCACCTGAAGTCAATTGGCATTGACTCCAATACAACAATTGGACTTGTAATTGCATCAAGTACCTTCTTTTCGGCCATATCTTCCTTCCTTTACGGAAGGCTGAAAGGACGTTTCAATTTCAGCATCTTATTTGCAATGGGATATGCGTTGATGGTGATAGCCTATGTTTGTATTGCATATGGGGACTCGTTGATGATGATCATGTGGGGGATGCTGTTTGCCGGACTCGGTATGGGCATTATGATCCCCAATGCCAATGTATGGGTGATGCAATTGTCACCTATTGAAATTAGAGGAAGAGAGATCGGCAAGTTAACAACCTTCTGGTTTATGGGTCAGTTCTTATCGCCTATAATCTTGCTGCCGCTGATTTCGAAAACAACGCACAAACAAACATTTATCTGGTTGGCAGTTGTACTGCTCATTTTATGCCTGGTCTTCACCATCGCGTCATTTCCAAAACAAAAAAAGACTTCCGCATAATTCGTTATACGGAAGTCGTTTATTTAATGCGTTAAAATGGGTTAATCGTTATTATTAGCCGCGTTTAAAAAGTCTAATGAATAGCTCAGACCGAAGAGAAAATTGCTAAATCTGACAAAATTGTCACTGTCTCCACCATCTTGAAGATTGGAAATTCCCAAATTATAACGGGCATGAGCACCCAATGCATCGGTGATCATATAATTCAGTCCGCCATCAGCTCCAAAATTAAACGAATTCAGAAAATCTGGTGCATCTAGAAGAATTCCAAAACTCGGTCCAAGTTGGGCAGAGAAACCATCGGCGATCTCGTAGCTCAATAAAAGCGGGACATTGATCTGATTTCGATCCTTAATAATCACGAAATTTGCTTCAGGTTGAAAAGATAAATTATCTGCCACCTCAATACCGGTCAATGCAAGACCAACATAAAAACCGGCCTCTGAGCTGGTTGATGTGTTTGAAGCTCGAGTCTGATTCCCAGGTTTTTCCATGCTTTTGCTAATCAACGCACGCTCACTACCACCATAACCCTGGCGTTCTCCATTGATACCTCCACCAATTTTAGCTGTGGCACATGATTGTACGATAAAGATCAGAAGACAAATTCCGAGAAGATTTCGTAAAGTTTTCATTTTGATTGGATTAATTGGTTTACTTAAAGATAGAAAATATCTTTCAACTTAACTTTTTATATACGATCTCAGGTCAACGATCGATTGCTATTTTTTTTTAGCTTTGTTAACAGCTTCGGCCGGATTCCAACCTAATTAAACCAACTATGACAGATCTGGATATCGCTTCCAAAGTACAGCTCAAACACATTACTACTATTATTGAAAATTTAGGCCTTAATGTCGACGAGATCGATATGTATGGTCGGCATAAAGCGAAACTGCCACTGAGCATTATCGATAAGGCAAAGGTTGATAAAAGTAACCTCGTGCTTGTTACGGCCATTTCGCCTACACCGGCAGGCGAGGGAAAAACTACCATGTCGATCGGACTTAATGAGGGCTTGAACAAATTGGGCAAAAATGCGATCGTTGTATTACGGGAACCATCACTTGGCCCCGTCTTTGGGATAAAAGGAGGAGCAACAGGAGGCGGCTACTCCCAGGTACTTCCACTTGAAGATATCAACCTGCATTTTACGGGTGACTTTGGATGTATTGAGAAGGCGCATAACTTGCTTTCAGCTGTCATCGATAATAATATTCAAAGCAAGACGAACAGTTTAGGTATTGATGCCAGAACCGTTGTCTGGAAACGGGTGATTGATATGAACGACCGGGCGCTTCGCAAGATCGTTATTGGCCTTGGTGGTACAGGCTCGGGTGTTCCGCGGGAAACCGGATTCGATATCACTGCGGCTTCAGAGATCATGGCCATTTTATGTCTTTCGGATGACCTAGGCGATCTGAAACTCAGGCTTGGGAATATTTTTGTTGGCTATACTTTTGACAGAAAACCCATATTTGCAAGAGACCTGAAGGTTCATGGAGCAATGGCAGCTTTGCTGAAGGAGGCCATCAAGCCAAACCTGGTTCAAACCATTGAGGGTAACCCGGCTATCATTCATGGTGGCCCATTTGCAAACATTGCCCAGGGAACAAATACTGTGATCGCTACACGAATGGGCATGAGTCTGGCTGATTATACGGTTACTGAAGCTGGCTTTGGTGCAGATCTTGGCGCTGAGAAATTCCTGGATATCAAATGCCAAAGTGCCGGTATTGCACCTAAAGCCATCGTATTAACTGCAACCATAAGAGCGTTGAAATACCATGGCGGTGTTGCATTGGATTCGTTAACTGAGCCAGACGTTGAGTCCTTGAAAAAAGGACTGCCTAACCTGGAGAAACATCTGGAGAATGTACGTCAATTTGATATCACACCCGTTATTGCGATAAATAGGTTTACATCAGATAGTGATGAAGAAATTCAAGTTATTAAAGACTTCGCAGTTGAGAATAACGTGAGAGTAGCTTTAGCAGAAGTGTGGGCTAAAGGTGGTGAGGGTGCCGTTGAACTAGCGGAACAGGTGATCGAAATTATTGAGGAGGGTAAATCGGACTTCAAGCCATTATATAACTGGGATATGGATGTACAGGCCAAGATCAAAACGATCGCCACCAGGATATACGGAGCCAAAGATGTGGAATATTCTACCAAAGCCAGGCGGAACCTGAGGACCATATCGAACCTGGGATTGGAAAACCTTCCCATTTGTATTGCGAAAACACAAAAATCATTGTCCGATAATCCGAAATTGATCGGCAGGCCTCGTGATTTCATAGTCAATATCCGGGAGATCGAAATTGCAGCAGGAGCAGGGTTCTTAATTCCCATTGCAGGAGATATTATGAGAATGCCCGGTTTACCAGCTCATCCGGCTTCCGAAAACATCGACATTGACAACGAAGGCAATATCAGCGGGTTGTTCTGATATTCTTTAATTTTTGTACCTTTCATTGAGCAAATATGTGGGATTCCCACACGGATTGTCATGGCTACACGTAAGTACGAAGGAAAAAAATTCGACGCTACTCAGGTTGACCGAACAGTCGATTCCCTGACCGTTGAGGAAGCCCTCCAGATCGATATCAATGGAAAACCTTTCACGGTTTCCATGCGAACACCTGGAGAGGATACAGCTTTGGTTAGAGGGTTTTTACATGCTGAAGGTATCCTGAATGATCTGTCCTTTAGTCCTGACCTGATTTTAAAAAAGGAAAATGAAAAAGGCGTGGTTACAATTGTAGATGTAACCATTCCTGAGGAGATGTTGGGTGAAGGCTATTCGAGTAGCCGAACCTTGTTGTCGGTTTCCTCCTGTGGCATTTGTGGTAAAACCGAACTAAGCGATCTGGCCTTCATTGGAAAGACTATCGATGACGATGATAAGATCGATATTACTATCATTCATAAACTATTCGAAAGCATGCGTGCTAAACAGCACGACTTTAACCAGTCGGGGGGAACACATGCAGCAGCAGCATTCGATTTAAATGGCAAGTTGATCTGCTCCCTGGAGGATATTGGAAGACATAACGCTGTTGACAAGGTAGTTGGCAAACTCATCCTTTCCGATAAACTGGATCGGGCTAAAATTCTCACCGTAAGCGGGCGTATATCCTACGAGATCGTTGTCAAGTGTTTTAAGGCCAGAATTCCATTCCTGGCTGCTGTGTCGGCACCATCCTCGCTGGCAGTAGACTATGCCAAAGAATTGGGGATCACCTTGTTTGCGTTTTGCCGTGATCAAAGGGCTACATGTTACTCCCATCAACATAGAACAAAAACAAGTTCCAATAATACCAAAGCCGGTTGATATATGTCTGATAACTTAAGTGAATTATTAGGTAGAAAAGGTGTTCAAGAGAACCTATTCGATAAGTTGGGTAAACTTGCAAAACCCGAAGGAACACCTAGCCCTGAAGTTCTGGAAGAACTGGCGGAAGAGTTCCTGATCGGCAATGCCAATACTTATGGTACAGCTACGTTTTATGACTTTCTGAAGCCTGAAAACAAAGGTAAAAAGGTATACGTATGCAACGGCACAGCCTGTTTGTGTGCAGGAACCCAAAATGAGGTCATCGAGAAGTTAAAAACTCATTTTTCAGAGGATGAGATCGGTCATATGACCTGTTTAGGCCGTTGCCATGAGAATAGTGCATTCCATTACGATGGTTCGAATTTTTCAGGAAATGCATTGGGTCAGCTAAAAGACATAGTTTCTTCAAACGGAGATCACGCTGAGGACGAATATATAGTTGGCCATAATGGCAAACAGATTTTAACCACGCCATTCTCTAACATTGATGATTATTATAAACCTTTCGAAAAGGCCTTGAAAACAGATACAGAATCCGTTCTGGAAGAGATCAAGATCTCTAACCTGCGTGGTAGAGGGGGAGCGGGATTCCCTATTGGATTGAAACTGGAATTTTGCAGAAATGAGGCCAACAAGACCAAATTCATCATATGTAATGCAGATGAAGGCGATCCCGGAGCATATTCAGACCGGTATTTGCTCGAGAAACAGCCGCACTCGGTGTTATTCGGGATGATGATCGCCGGACTGGTAACAGGAGCAGATCATGGTATCGTTTATATCAGGGCTGAGTATCCCGATTCGGTAACCATTATGCAAGAGGCCATCAATGCGATTAAGGACAAAGGTTTAATTGGAGAAAATATCAAGGGCAGTGGATTCGATTTCGATTTCAAGATCATTCAGGCCCAGGGTTCATATATCTGCGGTGAAGAAACCGCACTTATCAATTCAATTGAAGGCCAAAGGCCGGAGGTTCGAGTACGCCCTCCTTATCCTGCGCAGAAGGGCTTGTTCAATAAGCCCACCGTTGTGAACAATGTGGAAACCCTGGCTGCCTTACATTATATTTTGGAGAATGGTGGCACAGCCTGGAAAGAGATTGGCACAGAACGCTCATCAGGGACTAAACTGGTTTGCCTGGATAGTTTTTTCAAGAACCCGGGCATGTACGAGGTTGAAATGGGAACACCGCTTTCTGAAGTGGTCAATGATCTTGGAGGCGGCTTCAAATCGGATGTCAAGGCTTTGCAAATAGGAGGTCCTTTAGGCGGTCTTGTACCGGTTTCGAAGATCGAGGAATTAACCCTGGATTTTGAATCGTTTGGCAATGCAGGCTTTCTGTTAGGACATGCATCTGTTGTCAGTATACCTTCAGACTTTTCGATCTTAAAGTTTATTGAACACCTGTTTGACTTTGCTGCTTACGAGAGTTGTGGCAAATGCTTCCCTTGCAGGTTGGGGACCAAACGCGGACAAGAATTGGCAACCAAAGCTTTGACAAGCGATTACAAAATAGACAGAACCTTATTTACCGATCTTTTAACCACCCTTGAAGAAGGCTCTCTTTGTGCTCACGGCGGTGGTATTCCTTTACCTGTTCGGAATGCATTAGACTATTTTGAGGATGAATTAAAACCTTATTTTAACTAACTTTAGCGTTATGAGGCAGTTTGAGAAAATGAGACAGATTACGGAAGAAGGTGGTGGAGCCGATGTGGAGATCAAAACCGCTTTTATCGATCATCAGGAATTTGAGATCGTTGAGGGTGAGACCATGCTGTCATTCATCAGGCGATATAAAGAGAAAGACCTGGTTCCCACACTTTGCGATGCTCCCAATTTAGATCCGTTCGGATCTTGCCGCGTTTGCAGTGTTGAAGTAGCTCTTGAAGAAAATGGCCATGTGAAAACAATGGCCTCTTGTCATGCTCCTGTTTCAAAAGGTCAATACCTATATACCAGCACGGCTTCAGTAAAAGCCCTAAGAAAAAATATCATTGAATTGGTCTTAACCGATCACCCGCTCGATTGTTTGACCTGCGAGGTAAATGGCAATTGTGAACTTCAAACGGTTGCTGCCCAGGTTGGGATTCGCGATGTGAGATATCCGGAAGGCGACAATCACTTATATCGTGAAAAAGATCTTTCGCACCCGTATATGACCTCCGACCTTTCGAAGTGCATCAATTGTTATCGATGCGTTAGAGCTTGTGACGAGGTGCAAGGTGAGTTCGTGCTTAGCATGGCCGGTCGTGGTTTCGATACCTATATAATCAAAGGAATTGATCAGTCCTTTATGGATTCCGATTGTGTGAGTTGCGGTGCCTGTTCACAGGCTTGTCCAACTTCAGCTATTTCGGATGTGTTCCAGTCGAAGGCCATTTTTGCAACCGAAACCACACGAACGGTATGTACCTATTGTGGTGTAGGATGTAACCTGGAAGTATCAACAAATAATGGCGAGATCCTGAGCATTACGGCACCCTACAATGCTGAAGTCAATCAGGGGCACACTTGTCTGAAAGGGCGTTACGCATTTAAATTCTACGATCATCCTGAGCGTCTCGATTCGCCCATGATCAAAAGGAATGGTGAGTTTGAGAAAGTGAGCTGGGATGAGGTATACGACTATATCATAGAGAAATTCAATTACTACAAAAAAGAATTCGGTCCGGATTCCCTTGCAGGGATCTCTTCGTCACGATGTACCAATGAGGAGAATTATCTCATGCAGAAGTTTTACAGGGCTGTAATACATACGAACAATATCGACGGTTGCGCCCGGGTATGCCATTCGCCAACGGCCTTAGGTATGCAACGAACTTTTGGTACCGGAGCCGCAACAAATTCAATTGAAGATTTACAGCACACCAACTGCATTATGGTCATTGGTGCCAACCCAACAGACGCTCACCCTGTAACCGGAGCTAAATTGAAGCAGTTTGCAATAAAGAACGATAATGTCACAATCGTTATCGATCCGCGTCGGACTGAGATCGCCAGGTATGCAGATTATCATTTGGCCTTACGTCCGGGAACCAATGTGGCGGTTCTGAATATGATGATGTATTACATCATTTCAGAAGGCCTTACAGATGATGATTTCATCAAGAGCCGTACTGAGGGCTACGAAGATTACAAGAAAGAATTAATGGCTATCGATATTGATAAGATGGAAGCCATTTCGGGTGTTGACAGAGATTTGGTTAGGCAAGCAGCAATTGCTTATGCTTCTGCACCGAATGCCATGTCATTCCATGGTTTGGGTGTTACCGAACATTCACAAGGTACTTTTACCGTCATGCAGATAGCAGATCTTGCCCTGCTAACCGGAAATATTGGCCGAAAAGGTGTTGGTGTGAATCCATTGCGTGGGCAGAACAACGTTCAGGGTTCAGCTGATATGGGTGTTCAGCCGCACCAGGGCGCCGGATATTTGGATATTACCAATGATGCGGTTAATAAGAAGTATAATGAATTCTACGGAGTTGACGTACCTAAACATATCGGCTATAAAATTCCGGAGATGTTTGATGCCGCATTGCAAGGCAAACTTAAAGCGATCTGGATAATAGGTGAGGACGTTGTACAAACCGATCCGAATACTCAAAAAGTGATCCGTGCCCTGAATGCAACCGATCTCGTGATCGTGCAGGAATTGTTTATGACCGAGACGGCCAAATATGCAGACGTGATCTTACCGGGTTCGTCCTTTCTTGAAAAAAGCGGAACATTTACCAATGGTGAAAGACGCGTTCAGGCGGTAAGGCAAGTCGTCGATCCAATTCCGGGCACCAAACCAGACGGACAGATCATTGTGGATATCATGAACAGGATGGGGTATGAGCAACCCGATTATACGCCTGATGGTATGCTGGAGGAGATTTCTCAGATCGTTCCATTCTTTGCCGGCATCCGCTGGAACAGGCTGGGCGATAACGGATTACAATGGCCGGTTAAGGAAGATGGTACAGATACACAGATCCTGCACCAAACCGAGTTTAAACGCGGAAAGGGTTATTTCGAATTCAATCCTTTTGAGGAGTCTGCAGAGATTACAGAACACGGAAAAGACTATCCATATATTTTGACTACCAATAGGGAGTTGGAACATTATAATTGCGGTGCCATGACCAGGCGTACGGCAAACGAACAGATCTTACAGTCTGATTATTTGATGATCCATCCCGATGATGCTCAGGAAAATTTGATCAATGACGGTGATTTGGTCTGCCTGGAATCACCACGCGGTAAAGTAGATGTCAAAGCAAGGATAACCGATGAGGTAAAACCTGGCATCCTAAGCACCACCTTCCACTTCCCGGATATCATGGTAAATATGATTACCAGTGATATTCATGATTCTGAGGCCATGTGCCCAGAATATAAGGTAGTAGCCGTTCGTATTCGAAAATCCAAAGGCAAATTCAAACAACAAATGGCTTAATCCATTTTGATAGCCCCAATACCGGCATCCCAGAGCTTTTGATTCATAGCCGGTATATCGGTATTCTTAAATTTCTCTGCCGTGGCCCTTAACTTTGCCCATTGTTGATCCAGTTCGGCACGTCTGTCCCTTGATGACTGATTTACTCTTGGAATGCGACTTTCGGTCTGGTTGATCAGGAATAGGTATTCGGCCGTGAATTTGTTTGGGAAATTCTCAACATCGTCGTAAGCCTTTGATTTTCGTTGTATCATATCCTCATCCCATTTCGTCATTTCCTTAATTAGTTGATCAGCTGCTCCAACCAAAGGATTGTCCTTATTCTTTTTCTCCAGGTCGTCTTTAATGCTTTTCAATTGTTTTCTGGCTTTAGCCAATGAATTGATCAAATCATGCATCTCTGTGACAGATTTCTCCATGGAGGACATGAAGGTATCGTATTCTTCATACTGACCAGCCTTGATATTATATTGAGGGTTAGGGGATATGGTTGCAGTTGAAGTAACAGTTTGATCTCCAACTTTAAGTTTCAAGGTATAGCTTCCAGGAGGAGTTATATGACCTCTGAAGTTGGCTTCGATATAGGTATCCGGTACACCAGACATGATGGGGTAGCGCATGTTCCAAACAAAACGGTTCAAGCCTTCTTTTTTACTTAAGGTTGATGCCGGAGGTGGGCCACCATCCCAGCGACGGTAACTTTTATCCCGTTCTGAACTGATCGTATTAACAAGCTCATTTTTGCTGTTCCAAATTTCGAGAATCACCTTATCTGTCTTTTCGAGCTTTGGCAATTGATAATAGATCACAACGCCATTTGCCGGATTGATGCCAACATAGTCAGATGAGCCAGTAAAACTCGGACTATTGCCATTCAGCGGACTCGACCATGCACCTTGAATGGTCTCTTCAGGCTGGAATAATTTCAATCCCTTGTTTGAAGTATCATGCTGAGAAAGTAACCCAAGGTCATCCAATATCCAGAATGAACGCCCTGATGTTGCGACAATCAGATCCCCCCTATGAACTTTAAGGTCGGTAATGGGAGTTACCGGCAAGTTGAGTTGCAGAGGTTCCCAGTTATTGCCACCATTCCAGGAAACATACACTCCGGTCTCTGTACCGGCATAGAGCAGGTCCTTTCGATCTGCATCTTCCCGAACTACACGGGTAAAGGCCCCATAAGGAATACCACTACTGATGTTTTTCCAGGTCTTTCCGTAGTCGGTTGTTTTATACAAACCAGGCGTATAATCGTTGAATTTATATCTGGTGGTTGCAATATAGGCTGTACCCTTTTCATGAGGAGAAATATCTATAGCGTTGATCAGGCATTCCTGAAGCCCTTTCGGAGTAACATTTTCCCAGGTTTCGCCTTCATTCTTTGTAATATGAACCAGGCCGTCATCACTTCCTGTCCAATACACACCTTTCTCATGAGGCGATTCTAACATGTAAGCAATGGTTCCGTAGTTCTCGGCTCCTACAGCTTCATTGGTATACGGGCCTCCACCATTGCCTTGTTTTTCGTCTATATTACGTGTCAGGTCCGGCGAGATCTCTTCCCAGGTTACACCCAGATCCCTGGTACGTAACACATATTGTGCACAATGAAAAAAGGTGTTCTCATTGTGCTGCGACCAGATAATTGGTGCGTTCCAGTTATATAAATATTTCATGTCCCTTGCTGCGCGTCCCAGGTATTGTATGGGAGCAGCCATGATCCGCGTACTGGCCTTGGCCTCCATATCCAAAACTTCAATGGTTCCCAGGTAACTTCCGCCAAGTACTATTCTCGGATCATCGGGATCGAATGCCAAGAAGGCACTTTCACCACCCGCCGAGTATGTCCAGTCCTGTTGGGTTATGCCCCACCTGCCAGTTGATAAACTCGCAATACGAACCGAGCTGTTGTCCTGTTGACCGCCGTAAACATTATAGGGGAACAAATTGTCTGCACTGATTCTATAGAATTGAGCTGTTGGCATATTTGACTGTGTTGACCAAGATTTTGCAAAATTGAATGATATAGCTGCTCCGCCATCATTGGCTATGACCATGTTCTTTGAATTATCGGGATTGATCCACAGATCGTGGAAATCACCATGGGTTCCTGTTATGCGTGACCAGGTCTTCCCGCCGTCGATCGACCGCAATGCCGGTGCGCTGAGTACGTAGACTGTATTCTCATCATTAGGGTCTGGAAATACTTCGATATAATACCATGCCCGTTGTGTTAAGCGGTTGTCTCCACTGACCTTTGACCAACTTTTACCGGCATTGTTTGAAACGAATAATCCACTTAGATCTTTATTGGTATCACTTTCTATTAAGGCATATACTTTGTTCGAATTGGAACGGCAAACAGCAATGGCCATCTTTCCTTTCTCTTCCGGTAAACCGGTATGGATGGTATTCCATGTCTCTCCGCCATCAACAGATTTATACAATCCACTTCCTTTTCCACCACTGATCACAATCCAGGGTTTGCGCTGATGTTCCCACATAGCCGCATACATCACATTTGGAAAATTCATGTCCATCGACAATTCAGAAGC
>CAJIBQ010000217.1_pt1 | contig 14672 bp, 11 predicted proteins | sample 9199391 | NCBI WGS metagenome assembly CAJIBQ01 (sample SAMEA7708309, study PRJEB35096) | sediment metagenome | biome: marine neritic benthic zone biome [ENVO:01000025]; feature: sediment [ENVO:00002007]; material: shallow marine sediment [ENVO:03000034] sea grass bed [ENVO_01000059] ... | reverse complement strand
TGCGGGGTAAAATTGCCATTGTCGGCATTGCAAAACGCCTTGAAGAATTGTTTTACCCGGATGATCCAATACCGCTTTACCTGGATAAGAAAAGCGAAACACTTAAGATCATACAGCAGCTTCGAAACGAAGCGCACAGATTCGGAATTGAACATCATCGAAATAAGCGAAGTAAAAATGCGTTGAATACGGAGTTGGAATCCATCCCGGGAATAGGTGAAAAAACTGTTGTGGAATTACTCAGACATTTCAAATCGGCCAAACGGGTTTCCTATGCCAAAATCGATGAGCTTGAAGATGTGATTGGAACCTCAAGAGCAAAGAAGATATATCAATATTATAATAAAGATCAGGAATGAGGTCAGGGTTTAGTATAATACTGTTTTTATGCTGCTTTTCACTAGTGGCTCAGCCTGATAATGATGTAAAGGTAGGCTTGGTCCTTAGTGGTGGCGGCGCAAAGGGATTTGCTCATATTGGTGCTTTAAAGGTAATTGATAGCCTCGGTCTCGAGGTGGACTATGTAGCCGGGACAAGTATGGGTGCAGTAATCGGGTCGCTTTACGCAGCCGGCTATTCCGGAATACAACTGGATTCACTCTTCAGAAGTGTGGATTTTGATGCTTTGATCAATGATAAAATTCCTCGCGTTTCGAAATCACCTTACGAACGTGAGAATGATGAACGCTACGCCGTAAGCTTACCGTTTAAAGATTTTAAGATTCAATTGCCTTCCGCCATCTCGAGAGGTCAAAATGTATTTAACCTGTTAAGCAGGTTGCTTCTGCACGTTAGCGATGTGAATGATTTTGAGAATCTCCCAATACCGTTTTTTTGCGTGGCCACAGATATTGAACGGGGCGAAGCTATCATTTTGGATAGTGGCAGCTTGCCAAAAGCCATTGAAGCCAGCGGCGCATTTCCATCATTGTTTCAACCGGTTGAAATAGATGGGAGGTTACTGATAGATGGCGGCGTCTTGAATAACTATCCCATCGATGAACTCAAGGCCAAAGGTATGGATGTGATCATTGGGGTTGACGTTCAGGATGATCTGATGGAACGGGCTGAATTGCTTTCAGCTCCGGATATATTACTCCAAATAAATAATTTCAGGACTATAGAGGCCATGAAGGATAAGTCGGGAAAGACCGATATTTATATCAAACCCAACATTGAAGATTTCAGCGTAATGTCATTCGATAAAGGATCGGAGATCATAGAGAATGGCCGGCTTGCAGCAGTGGAAAAGGCAGCTGATATCAAAGGATTGATGACGCGGTATAATAAGCTACGTCCGGAGTGGGATCAAATAACAATTGTGGATAGCCTGCTGATCAATGAAATCGAAATTTCCGGTAATTCAAGTTTTCCCAGGTCGTATGTCGTTGGAAAACTGAGATTGAGGGAAAACGAAGTTATCAGTTATAAAAGATTTGAAAAGGGCATAAATAACCTGGTCGCGACAGAGAATTTCAGTAGTGTTTTATATGATCTCAAACCGAATGGCGAAGGTTATGACCTAATGACCACCCTTAACGACAATAGCAATACCGGTTTTTTAAAATTTGGGGTGCATTATGATAATCTCTATAAAAGTTCTGCCCTGATCAATTTGACGAAAAAAAGAGTGTTTTCCAGCAATGATCTGGCAACATTCGATATTATTTTAGGAGATAATGTGCGGTATAATTTTGATTACTTTCTTGATAAAGGGTTTCATTGGAGCGTTGGCTTGCATAGCAGTTATGATCATTTTAATCGAAACATCAGTGCATCGCTCCTGCTTACCGAGGAGGAAATCGAAGTAACAGGGCTCAACAAACTCGATGTGGAGTTGTCTGACCTGACCAACAGATTCTACCTTCAGACTGTTTTTCGTCGAGTTTTCTCGCTGGTTCTGGGAGCTGAGCATAAACGACTTGAAATTAAATCGGAGACGCTAAGCAGTCCTGATGACGAAGAGACCACTTTTGAAAAAAGCGATTTCTTAAGCCTTTACGGGCAGTTGACCTTCGACACTTATTCTGATAAGTATTTTCCGAAACGTGGCTTTATGTTCGATGGCGATTTTCACCTGTATTTGTCCTCTTCAGATTTCAACAACAATTTCTCGGAATTTTCTTTAGCTAAGGCCAAGATTGAATATGTAGTGCCGTTCTCACAAAAGTTTGCGGTTCGAATTGGATCTGAGGGCGGATTCAAGATAGGAGAAGATTCAAACAACTCCTTGAACTTTGCCTTAGGCGGATACGGCAATGATTTCATAAACAACTTCATTTCTTTTTATGGCTACGATTTCATTTCACTTCCTGGTAACAGCTTCGTTAAAGGAAATATCAACCTGGATTTCGAATGGTTCAAAAAACATCATATCGTCTTTGGGGCTAATTTTTCAAATATAGGCGAAGATATCTTTGAGGATGGAGAATGGTTTACCTCTCCCGATTATACGGGATATGCCATCGGTTATTCTGTAGAAACTTTTCTTGGGCCGGCTGAGATCAAATATACCTGGTCTGGGGAACATAATGACGATGTTTGGTTTTTTAACCTTGGCTTTTGGTTCTAGCGCTGGATTAGCATTCATTTTTTTCCGATATTTGTATATCATGAAAGATTTTTGGACAGAAAGGCTAATATTACTTCACTTTCTCTTGAAGAGAAATCCGGAATGAGGGAGCTTTATTTTGTCCGAAAATAAAGTTAAACTCAAAATTCCATTATGCCATTCTATCACAAATTAGGGGAAATTCCACCAAAAAGACATACCCAATTTAAGAAACCCGACGGTGGCTTTTATTACGAGCAACTATTTGGGACAATTGGCTTTGACGGCATGTCCACAAACCTGTATCATGTGCATCGTCCAACTCAGGTAAAAGAGATAAAGGATCAGTATAGTGTTGCACCAAATGTGGTTAAAAAAAACAACATACAGTCCTATAAACTCAAAGGGTTCCGGGTAGAACCGGAGGTGGATTATCTCAAAAGCCGCAAGGTTATCTTAACCAATTCAGATTGCAATATTATCCTCGCAGCACCGGAACAGTCAACCGATGCATACTTTTATAAGAATACCGATGCCGATGAATTGATCTTTGTCCATAAAGGCAGTGGTAAATTACGCACCCATTTAGGGAACCTGGATTTTGGGTATGGAGATTATTTACTCGTACCGAGAGGAACAATCTATAAGATCGATTTCGACTCAAAAGATAACAGGCTATTTATTGTGGAATCGTATCGCCCGATTTATACACCTAAGCGATATCGAAATTGGTTCGGTCAATTGCTGGAACATTCACCATTTTGCGAACGTGATCTAAGGCAACCGGCAGAATTGGAAACCCATGATGAAAAGGGCGACTTCCTCATTAAGATCAAGAAAGGCAATGATATTTTTGATATGGTATATGCTTCCCATCCGTTTGATGTAGTGGGTTATGACGGGTTTAATTATCCATATGCCTTTTCCATTCATGATTTTGAACCAATAACCGGAAGGGTACATCAACCACCGCCAGTGCATCAGACTTTTGAAACCGATGCATTTGTAGTTTGCAGTTTCGTGCCCAGGTTGTATGACTATCACCCCATGGCCATTCCGGCTCCTTATAATCATAGCAATATTGATAGTGATGAGGTGCTGTATTATGTGGATGGTGACTTCATGAGTAGAAATGACATTGAACCGGGGCATATTTCCTTGCATCCGGCGGGAATTCCCCATGGACCTCATCCAGGAGCCATGGAGCGAAGTATTGGAAAGGAGCGGACGGAAGAATTGGCTGTAATGGTCGATACGTTCAAACCTTTGGAAGTAACAGATGAAGCATTAAAAATATCCGACGGGGACTATTATCAATCCTGGTTGGAATAACGTAAAAAATTATGAGTAAGGATTTAAAATCAGTAGACTACGGATTGGAAAAAATTTTCGAGGGTGCTCAGGATTTTCTGCCTTTGCTTGGCACTGATTATGTAGAGTTTTATGTAGGCAATGCCAAACAGGCAGCACATTACTACAAAACAGCCTTCGGTTTTCAATCATACGCGTATAAGGGCCTTGAAACGGGCTCAAGGGATGAAGTGAGCTATGTCCTGATTCAGGACAAGATAAAATTGGTGCTAACCTCACCTTTGAATAGTAATTCTCCTATAAATGACCATATCGTTAAGCATGGCGATGGTGTAAAGGTCATTGCTCTTTGGGTTGAAGATGCTGCTAAGGCATTCGAGGAGACTACCCGACGAGGAGCAAAAGCTTATATGAAACCGGTTGTGGAAACTGATGAATTTGGTCAGGTTGTACGATCCGGAATTAAGACCTATGGCGAAACCGTGCACGTGTTTGTGGAACGAAAAGATTATTAGGGGTATTCCTGCCTGGATTCGAGAAGTTGGAAAGCGATTATAATCCGGCACCAACAGGCCTAAAATATATCGACCATATGGTTGGCAATGTAGGCTGGGGTGAGATGAATACCTGGGTCAAATGGTATGAAGAGGTGATGGGATTTGAAAATTTCCTTTCATTCGATGACTCCCAGATACATACCGAGTATTCAGCGCTTATGAGTAAAGTGATGAGCAATGGCAATGGCCGGGTAAAATTTCCTATCAATGAACCGGCTGAAGGGATCAAAAAATCCCAGATCGAAGAATATCTCGATTTTTATGAAGGACCTGGTGTACAGCATTTGGCACTTGCCACAGACGATATAATTCATACGATAAAGGAATTGAAGCAAAGAGGGGTTGAATTCCTACCACCTCCGCCCAAATCCTATTATGATGAGATTCCTAATCGCCTTGGTGAACACAATCACCTGCTTAAGGAAAATATTTCTGAACTTCAGAAACTGTCTATTCTTGTGGATGCCGATGAAGAAGGCTATTTGTTGCAGATATTTACCAAACCAGTTGAAGACAGGCCAACCCTGTTCTACGAAATTATTCAAAGAATGGGAGCAAGAGGTTTTGGTGCTGGGAACTTTAAGGCGCTTTTTGAGGCCATAGAACGCGAGCAGGCCAATAGAGGTACACTTTAATTATTTTTTAACCAATTTTGAAGTTTCTTGTTTGATAGTGTTTTTCTGTTTTAATATTTTTGGAACAGAAATTGCAAATTCTAGTATGCTAACAATAATTCTAGCAGAAATTTGTTAGAATACAACGAATTTATAATATGAGAAGAACACTACTTATTGTCTTGGTATCACTTATGGCCCAAATTGGACTAGCCCAGTCTGAATCGGCCTTTGGAGCAGGCGAATGGTTCAGGTTCAGGATGAGCTATAGCGGATTCCTGAAGGCCGGAAATGCTACTATGACTGTATCAGAGAACATTTTTGAAGGAAAACCCGTATATCATATCATAGGTAAGGGATGGACTACAGGAGCTATAAAACTTTTCTATAAGGTTGAGGACCGGTTTGAGTCATATATCGATCAGGAAACCGGACTTCCATACTTTTTTATCCGAGATACATATGAAGGTGGCTATACCAAGGACACCGAGATCAAGTTTGATCAAGCGAGCAGAAAAGCCTATGTAAACGACAAAAAGAAAAATAAGAAATTAGTGGCCGATACAGAACCCAATGTGCAGGATATGATGTCGGCCTATTATTATCTCAGGAATAATTATGACACAGACGAAATCCAAAAAGGGGATGAAGTTAGCCTCAATATGTTTTTTGACAATGAGAACTATGTTTTTAAAATGAAGTTCTTAGGCCGGGAAACACTTAAAACTAAATTTGGTAAGGTAAAGACTTTAAAATTTCGACCTTATGTTATGGCCGGACGGGTATTCAAAGAACAAGAAAGTTTGACCCTATGGGTTAGTGCTGATAAAAATAAAATACCTTTGCGGTTAGTGGCCGACCTGGCAGTTGGGTCAATCAGAGCAGACCTGGATGCCTATAAAGGCCTGAAACACCAATTTGTTATTCAATTTTAAAACACCTCATGTCCGACCAGCCAAATTATGACGATCTGATAGATGATTTAGAAAAGAAGTACGAAGGTATTGATCAGGACACAGAAACTTACCTGGAAGGACTACTTTACAGCAAACCACTTACATATTGGGATTACATAAAGACCGATGCATTATTGAGTCTTCAGATCCAGCGTACGACCTTACCCGATGAAATGGTCTTTATCGCTTACCACCAGATCAATGAATTGATATTTAAAATGATCTTGTGGGAAATTGAGCAGGTTGCGCTGAAGGAGGAACTCGATGTGATCTTTTTCGAAAATAAAATGATGCGGATTTCCCGCTATTTCGACATGCTTACCACTTCCTTTAACATCATGAGAGAAGGAATGGAAGTGGAACAGTACAATAAATTCAGACATACCTTAACCCCGGCAAGCGGTTTCCAAAGTGCACAATACCGACTGGTCGAGTTCGCATCTACCGAATTGATCAATTTGATCGATCACAGGTTCAGGAATTCTATCGATCGGAACACGCCATTTGACCATGCTTTCGAACACCTTTACTGGCAAGGCGCAGGAAAAGATTATCAAACGGGTAAAAAGTCAACTTTGCTTATTAATTTTGAAGAGCGATATAAGGATGATTTTCTGAATTTCATGAAGGTTTACAATACAAGAAACCTCTGGTCGAGATATAAAGAGTTGCCTGAGTCCGATCAAAATGATGCCGATCTTGTGAAGGCGATGCGCCATTACGATTATACGGTAAACGTGAGTTGGGTGATGGCCCATTACAACGCTGCTGTTCACTACATACTTGGCGAAGACGGTGATGGGGAGGCTACGGGTGGAAGCGACTGGCAGAAATACATGCATCCGAAATATCAAAGACGAATTTTCTTCCCCGAATTATGGAGCGAAGAAGAACTTGAAAACTGGGGAAAGGACCTGTAGATGAAAAACATTCAATTCTCATACCTGATCGTATTGGCATTGTTGATTCTGAATTGCAGAAATGAGGTTGCTCCCATCCAGGACGAGCAGCCAGACTATGCTATGGAGCAGAAGGAACTGTTCGAATTTGGCTATAACCTGAATAATTTCACGGTTATTCGCGATACCATTAAAAGAGGTGATACATTTGGATTGATCCTGGAGCGAAACAATATCGATTATCCCAAAATTTATCAAATCGCTGAGCGTGCTAAAGACACTTTCGATATCAGGAAACTTCAAGTAGGTAAGCCTTATACCCTGCTTTGTTCGAAGGACGAATCAAAAGAACCACAATCGTTTATATATCAACCGAACAAGGTAGACTATGTTGTTATCGAATTTTGCGATTCCATTTTGGCTTATCGTGAAAAGAAACCGGTGTCCATTTTAGAGAAGGAAGCCTCGGGAGTGATCATGGAAAATTTATCTGTGACAATGGATGAACAAGGCCTGCCTCACCAGTTGATATATGACATGTCCGATATTTATGCCTGGACTGTTGATTTCTGGCGACTTCAGCCAGGTGATCGCTTTAAGATCATTTACAATCAACGATTCATAGATGACAGTATTTATGCCGGGATTGAAAGTATTGATGCGGCCTATTTTGAACATAGGGGCGAACCTTTCTACGCCTTTAATTATGTGGTGGACAGTGTGAAACAGATTGCCGATTATTTCGATGAAAACACAAAAAGCCTAAGGCGAACATTTTTAAAAGCCCCGGTCAAGTTCAGCAGGGTATCGTCACGATATAATCTGAACAGGCGAATAGCCTATTACGGTTACAAGAAAAGGCCGCATCGCGGAACCGATTTTGCAGCCGGAGTAGGAACCCCGATACTGGCAACTGCAAATGGCACAGTGACTGAATCCACTCGACGAGGAGGAAATGGCAAATATGTGAAGATCAAACACAACCCAACATACAGTACACAATACCTGCATATGAGCAGGCGCAATGTGAGCGTAGGCCAATATGTAAAACAGGGCGATGTTATAGGTTATGTGGGCATGACCGGGAATACAGCGGGGCCGCATGTATGTTATCGATTTTGGAAAAATGGTGTGCAAGTAGATCCTTTCAAACAAAAATTACCGGCTGCAGAAGCTATACCCGATGCTTTAAAATCGGATTATGAGCAATTCATAATTCCGTTGAAATCTCAACTTGATGCCATAGATTATCCGCAACAGGAACTTACCGAGACCGACACTAAGGAGCAGCTAACCGAGATAGACTAATGGGACTTAAAAAGATTAATCCAACCAAACTACCCTCATGGCAAGGACTGCTAGCCCATTTCCAGGAAATGCAGTCTTTTGATTTAAACACCGCTTTTGAAGAGGACCATGCAAGGGCTAAAAAACTTGCCGTGGAATGGGAAGATTTCTATCTTGACTATTCCAAAAATCTTATCTCAGAACGAACCATGTCATTGCTTCTGGAACTGGCCAGAGACATTGATCTTTCAGATGCCATTAAAAAGTATTTTCAGGGGGATATCATCAACGAGACCGAAAACAGAGCAGTGCTTCATACGGCTTTAAGGGCATCGGAAAACCGTGAAGTTGTGGTAAATGGATCGAACGTGATCCCTGAAGTTAAAGCGGTCAATAATAAGATGAAATCATTGGCTGATGCTATTATAAACGGAAATAAAAAAGGGGCCACCGGCAAGGCCATTACAACTGTTGTCAATGTTGGAATAGGTGGCTCTGATCTGGGACCTGCCATGGTGGTTGAGGCATTAAAATATTACAGGAATCATCTGGACATACATTTTGTAAGCAACGTAGATGGGGATCATGTTAATGAAGTACTAAAGTCCCTTGACCCGGGAACCACACTCTTCATCATTGTGTCAAAATCATTCACCACCCAGGAAACACTTTCCAATGCGACAACTATAAGAAATTGGTTTGTGGATCAGCTCGATGAAGATGCGGTTTCTCAGCATTTTGTTGCGGTTTCCTCAAACATTGAGAAAGTGGTTAAATTCGGAATAGAAAAGGATAACATCTTGCCCATGTGGGATTGGGTAGGTGGTCGTTTTTCACTTTGGAGCGCTGTTGGTTTGAGTATCTGCCTTGCTGTTGGATATGAAAACTATCAAGGACTTTTGAAGGGAGCAGAGAAAATGGATGTTCATTTCAGAACTACCGATTTCGATCATAACATGCCGGTAATTCTGGCGCTGCTCAGCATTTGGTATAACAATTTCTTTAAAGTTGAAACCGAAGCCGTAATTGCATATTCCCAATACCTGAACAGCTTTGCAACCTATCTGCAGCAGGCTGTTATGGAAAGCAATGGAAAAGGTGTAGACAGAAATGGTGAAAAGATCGAATATGAATCTGGTACCATTGTTTGGGGAGAACCTGGAACCAACTCCCAACACGCCTTTTTTCAGTTGATTCACCAGGGAACAAAATTGATTCCGGCCGATTTCATCGGATTTAAAAAGTCTTTGCATGGCAATCTAGAACATCATGATAAACTGATGTCTAACTTCTTCGCACAAACCCAGGCGCTTATGCAGGGGAAAACGGACTTGGAAGTACTTGAAGAATTCAAATCGAAGGCTGCTTCAGATATCGAAATTGGAAGATCACTACCTTATAAAGTATTTGGAGGGAACAGGCCGACCAGCACTTTGCTGATAGATGAACTAAGCCCGGAAAGCCTTGGGAAATTGATCGCTCTGTATGAGCACAAGATATTTGTACAAGGCGTTATTCTTAACATTTACAGTTACGACCAATTCGGTGTGGAGTTGGGAAAACAACTTGCTGGAAACATCTTAAAGGATATTGAAAATAAGCATGTTAGCCATCAAGATTCTTCTACGATGGAGCTATTGAAAAAATACCTGGATAATCAGTAGTTCATTCTCGTTCATACAGCCTTAAAATCAGGCTGTTTTTGGTCGGGGTTTCTTCATAAATTCTTAACGAATTGTTAATCATATGTAAGATTTAATCCATAATTTTGCATCGAATTCAGAAACCAATTTAAATTTCAATATGAGAAAAACTACTCAAGTTTTGTTATTGGTAACGGCCTTTTTATTTTCGGCTTTATCAATGGCGCAAAGCACTGTTACCGGTACGGTAATAGGCTCTGATTTGAATGCACCGCTTCCTGGTGCTAATGTCTTAGAAGTTGGCACGAACAATGGTGCTTCAACTGATTTTGACGGAAATTTTTCTTTACAGACTCAAGCCAATTCAGGACAGGTAACTGTCTCTTTCGTTGGTTATGGTTCTGTTACCCTCTCGTTTAATGGGGATACCAATTTAGGTACCATTACTCTTGATCCTGACAACACACTTGATGAGGTTATTATCACTGTCGGTGGCGGGATTATCGATTTAGCGGAGGACAGACAAACACCAATTGCCGTGTCTACGATCACACGAACTGAGATCCAGGAGAAAGCAGTTGGTAATGTGGAAGTACCTGAAATTATCAAAGGAACGCCTTCGGTATTTGTTTCAGGTCAAACCGGATTTGGAGACGGTCAATTATTCCTTCGTGGTTTTGACAACTCCAACATTGCGGTACTTTTAAACGGTCAGCCGGTTAACGCCCAAGAAGATGGTAGAATCTTCTGGTCTAACTGGGCTGGTATAACCGACATCGCTAATGGCGTGCAGGTACAGCGTGGTCTAGGTTCTTCTAAACTTGCAATTTCTTCAGTTGGTGGTACGATGAACATCGTAATGAAAGCTGCTGAAAGAAATAAAGGTGGTTTTATTCGTTTCATGGGTGGTAACGACAGTTACATAAAAGGAACTGTTGCTTATGACACTGGAATGAACGACAAAGGCTGGGCATTTTCAGTTCTTTTAGATCACTGGCAAGCTCACCGTAAATGGTCAAGAGGTACTTTTGGACAAGGGCAGAACTATTATTTTGCTGTTGGTTATAAGCCTAATGACGTGCACGCATTCAACTTTTTGATCACTGGTGCACCACAGTTCCACGGGAACAAATGGTCGCAATCATTGAGTACTTTGGAAAGCGATCCAAAATTCAACCAACACTGGGGATATACAGAAGATTTTGATTCTGCTGCCGGAACTTATACAGGTGAGATCGATTCTGAAAGACGTAATTACTACCACAAACCAGTTGCAAACTTGAACTGGGACTGGAACATCAACGATATCACTCAACTGTCTTCTGTGCTTTATGCATCATGGGGACGTGGAGGTGGTACAGGTCCTAGAGGACGTGGGCGAATTCGCACATCAGATGGTCAGGTAGATTATTATGCTATTGAGCAACAACACGCAGCCGATAACAATGGTATCGGGAACGAGTCTGGTGAATCAAACACAAGTTATGCCAGACGTGCTTCAGTTAATAACCACCAATGGTATGGATTAGTATCCAACCTTAGTACTCAATTTGGTACGAACTGGGACTTCAATGTAGGAGTTGATATCAGATTATATGAAGGTGATCACTTCCGTCAGCTAGTCGATCTTTACGGATTGAACGGATGGGCTAATGATAACGTAGATGATTCAGTGGTAACGGCAACTTTCGATGCTGATCCGTGGGCTTCACTTTTTGATTTTGCCGATGGTAACGAGCGTATCGATTACGATTACTCCGAAAATATCAATTACCAAGGTGTATTCTCTCAAATTGAATATGCAGATGACGAATTCAGTATATTCTTCCAGGGAGCAATTTCAAACCAGTCATATAAAAGAACCGGACGTTTCTCGGATATCGGAGAATCTGATAAGGAGAGCAAAACCGGATATAATATAAAAGGTGGTGTTTCTAAAACTATTGGCGACAGCCACAAGCTGTTTGCCAATGCAGGATATTATTCAAGACAACCTTTCCTGGATAATGTTTTTGAAAATATCAGAAGATCGAACAACTTCGTTCAGCCTGGTGTGGATAATGAGGATATTACGGGTGTTGAACTTGGTTACCAATTCGATGGTGGACCATTCAAAGCCAATGTGAACTTCTTCTATACCGATTGGGATAACAGAACAATTCTATCTGGTGGTACCATCAATGAAGGTACACCGCAGGAAATGGATGTGAACTTCTTTGATAGAGGCGTGCGTCAGGTACATAGAGGATTCGAATTAGAAGCCTTCTATAACCAAGGACCTGTTCGCGTCAATGGATTTGTGTCTGCCGGAAGTTACGAATACAGAGGAACCATCCAGAGAGATATCTATGATGATAATACAGGACAGCAGATCGGATCTGTTGAAACTGATGATTTAACAGGAGTTAAGATTACTGCGGTACCACAATTTACTGCTGGACTTAATGCAAGAGTAAAGATCATGGATGGATTATCTGCCGATGGTAGCGTAAAATATTTTAATGGAAACTACCTGGACGAGATCGACTTCAGTAGTTCAAGCCCTCAAACAGTAAATGTTGGTAGAGTAACAGATTACTCACTTACCGATTTGGGTCTGACTTACAATTTCAATATTGAAGGAAGTGACTTACAATTCCGTGCAAATGTATTCAACGTATTTGATGCTGTAAGGCTTCAAAGAACGGATGTATTCGGATACATTTACACCAATGGTAGGACATACAATGCTTCGATGAAGTACTCGTTCTAGACTTTAATATTTAGTTGATATAAATGCCTTCCTCGGGATTTTTCCCGGGGAAGGTTTTTTAATTATCTAAATCCTTAACTTTACGCCTTCACTAACTTGTTAATTATGTACAATACCATTAAAGATCTGCATTCGTACTGGGCCTATCTTGTTTTGATAATGCTGGTTATAGCAGTTGTAAACGCAGTTTTACGACTTAAGAAGAACTATACAGATAAATCATTAAGAATAGCATTGTTCACCCTTATCGTATCACACATTCAACTGCTGATTGGACTGGTGCTCTATTTTGTTTCTCCCTTATTCGATCTTTGGGGAACCATGGGTGGTGAGGTTATGAAGGATTCCGGCACCAGGCTTCTTTTAGTTGAACACCCTTTGACCAATATCCTGGCAATTATTTTCATTACGATTGGATTTTCAAAACACAAAAAGAAAAGCAGTTCTTCTAAGAAGTACAAGACGATATTGATTTTCTATACCCTCGCACTTTTGTTTCTTCTTTCGCGAATTCCATGGGATAGCTGGCCGCGATAGTGCGATTATCTTGGATTTAAAGCAAAGGAGAGCATAATTTAATTCACTTCCTTTATCAAGGTAACATAGACCGGAAAATGATCGCTAAAGCCATTGGTGAAGTTGCCATCGGCGAAGCTCCTTAAGGGATAACCTTCCCAACGCCCTTTTTTGTTGGTCAGATACTGCTTATTGAAAATACCGGCCTTGTAAAAACGGTAACTGCTGTAATCATTATCCAAAAGAGGTTTGGTGAAAAGGATCTGGTCAAAAAGGCTCCATCCATCCCTGTATGCATTTGTGCCTAAGCCTTGCCTCGCCATATTCTCCATAGGGTTATAGATACCTTTGAATTTTACTTTTTCTCTTTTGCGCTCGGCCTTAAGTACTTCCTTGACACTGGCATTTGTGGGGTCATCGTTCAAATCACCCATAGTGATTATTTTGGCATAAGGATCAATGGCCTGAAGGGAATCGATTAACCTTTTGTTCAATTTGGCTGCTGCAACACGCTTAGGCCGGCTCCTGGCTTCACCACCACGGCGGGAAGGCCAGTGGTTTACAATAAAGTGGACCATCTCCCCATCCAACTTACCACTTACCAATAATTGATCTCTGGTATAAACACGCTCTCTTGATACATCATCGTAGATCTTCAGTTCATGGCTGCTCTTACTCAGAGGTGTAAAAAACGATTTTTGATACATCAAGGCCACATCAATACCCCGCGCATCGGGCGAATCAAAATGAATAATCCCATAGTTTTTTTGAAGAAGAGCGGGGTCATTGGCAAGGTCCTCGATTACATCGCGATTCTCAATTTCCGCGAGTCCGATTATAGCAGGCGAATTCCTGCTGATATCAGCTCCGATCTCCGAAAGTACACGCGCCATATTCTGGACCTTTTTCTTATAAATTCCAGACCTGTTGTAATTCAATTCCATTATCGGACTTGCCTCATCATATTTGTTGGGATCGTTGATTGTATCAAACAAATTTTCTAAATTGTAAAAGGCTACAGTATGTATCTTGAATTGCCTCTTATCCTGACCTGCTGCTGAAGTAAAAAGCAGCAAAAAACAAAGTAAAAACCCCAAATTTATTCGCCTCATTTTGAGTGGTATTATGTTTTCGTTAATAAGCGAATCAAAAGCTACGCCAAAAATAATTATTAATAATAAATAATGTAAATTAGCTCGCCTTAATAATTCATTAATCTTTAAGGTTTTAAGAAACTTACCTTTTTAAATATGAAGCAAATTGCACTGATTTTTCTCCTTGTCTTTTTTCCTTGTTTTGTAGTATTCGGGCAGAACACCGTGATTACAGGGAGTGTGAAGGATGCCGTAACCAATGAGCCAATTGCAGATGTTATAATCACCATAGAAGAAACTCAACAGTCCACCACCACCGATGCGCTTGGGGTGTTTGTTTTTTCTTCAAATGTTCCCCTGGGAGACCAGGTTTTGAGCCTATCAAAAGAAGGATATCTTTCCAAAAGATACCCCATAGTTGTTAATGAGGGTAGTACGGTAAATATTACCGACATGACGCTCGAAATTGACCCGGCCGAGAGCATCGATTCC
>CAJIBQ010000149.1_pt1 | contig 14677 bp, 7 predicted proteins | sample 9199391 | NCBI WGS metagenome assembly CAJIBQ01 (sample SAMEA7708309, study PRJEB35096) | sediment metagenome | biome: marine neritic benthic zone biome [ENVO:01000025]; feature: sediment [ENVO:00002007]; material: shallow marine sediment [ENVO:03000034] sea grass bed [ENVO_01000059] ... | reverse complement strand
TTAAAAATTGTGTCTTAAGAACTGTATAATCACGACCTTTCAGCTTGACCTGTGGGCCATAAGTTACCCAACTCCCCCTTGGGATAAGTACCTCTCCTTCTAAAATTAGTATGGTATGATAAAGCAATTCCTTACTCCCGGGACCGATGAAAATCAGTTCGGGCTTGCGGGAGAGGGCTTGATGCTTTTCCAGGAAAATTGCGATCTGTTCCCTCAATTCCACCAATCCGTGTGAATTCATGTAATGATTGAAATGAGAGCAAGCTCTCAGGGCTTCTACGATACTTTCATGAATAGCAAAAGGCGATTGTCCGAAACCGAAATGCACAATGTCCTTGTCTTGCTCGACCAAACGCCTGACCTTCTGATTTATAGCCAGGGTAGCAGACGGCTTGAGGTTTTCCAGATTTTTGTTCTTTTCGATTTTCACTTTAATAAAAATAATAAAGGCTCCAATTAAATTGAAGCCTTTATTGTGAATTATTTCAAGTCGAAATTTAACCTGGCGAATAGATGTCGGCCATTAGTTCCAAATTGTTTGGATCTCCTGGAATGAATAAATCTGCCTGATGAACGAAATGCTTCAGGAGCCAGATCGGGATAAACATCAAATAAATTATTCGCACCAATACTCAGTCTTCCATTATCGGTTAATTGATATCCGAAGCTGAGATCAGTGACTACTTTTCCACCATAATCTGCAGGTGATGCATTATTGGTAGCCTCTGTAACCTCACCGAAGTAAGCATTTCTCAGGAAAATATCCCATTTGTCACCTATGTCTAATTTGTGAGCAAGGTTTCCTTTTACCCTGGGAACCGCAGTTTCAATATAAATTCTGCTTGTCTGATCGAAAAATGTCTCGGTCAAACCGGCACTGGCAATTGCATCAGGTACGTTGACTGCAGTAATTTCGGTATCCGAAAAAGTAAATGCCAGTGTATTCTTCAAAGTAAGATTATCACTGAGATCGCCACTGTGATCAACTACAATGTCAATTCCCTTGGTTTCAGTGTCAACTGCGTTTGCGAAGAATCCAACCCGCTCTGCATTGGCCTGGGCAAATAAAGCTGCCAATTCAGGATCATCATTGTCTGTGAATTGTCCGGTAATAATTACGCGATCGTCGATTGTGGTCAAATAACCATCAAGAGTAATTCTCAAATTGGCATCCGGAATATTTGCTGTAAAGCCAAGAGTAGCACCAAATGAGGTCTCTTCTTTTAGTTGTTCTATTCCTAAAATTCTTGCGATTCTTGAAGTATTCGGAAATACCCCAACTTCAAAAGGCACCCCATCAACAAATAATGTGGAAGTTGAATTAAAATGAATCTGATGCAAGGATGGCGCCCTAAAACCGGATTGCACACTTCCCCTTATGTTCAAATTGTCACTGGCCTTGATCCTGGTTGCGAGCTTTCCGTTGAAAGTGCCACCAAAATCCGAATAGTTTTCATACCTCATAGCTCCTGCCAGTAAGAACGATTCAGAAATATCGGCTTCTAGATCGAGATAACCTGCAATGGCGTTCCTGAATTCATTGAGCTCATTCTCGGGCCTGAATCCCGGGAATACCTGAATCCCGCCAGGCCTTGATCCGCCAAGAAAATCGGTGGGGACTACGGAATCAGGATCCGTAGGATCGTGTACATTTCCTAAGGTATTATACTGTGCATACGAATTTTCGTTACCAGCTACTATTTCATAATTCTCTACCCTGTACTCTGCTCCAAATGCCACGTTCAACCCGGATAAAATATCGTCAAAAAATTGACTGATATCGAAATTCACAGTGTTCTCGCCATAGTTAAATCCACCTGCAAAAGCCTCAAAAGGTGTTGAGTTCTGCAGTGAAGCATTACTCGAATTTCTGATATTGAATTCAAACGAATTCTGACCATATGTGTTACTGAAATCTGCATTCCAATCGCCAATATTCCCTTGAATACCTACCGCTATCGATTTATCTATGATATTCGTGTGGATCTGTGGCAGAAATCCATTAGGATATGCCGGCGTATAGGTCCTGTTTTGATTTGGTAAACGATAGAAGCCTGTTGCCTCTCCATCTCTGTAACCCAATCCACCAAAAGCGTAAAGTTCAGTTCCTCCACCCAATGGCATATTCATATTCGCAAAAAACTGAGAGTTTCGCAATTCTGACTGTCCAACGTTCATATTGAAATCACTTCGTTCCATTCCCCTGGCGGCTAATTCGCTATCGGTAACATCGGCGCCAAGAATATCCTGTAACTCTTCAAGACTTTCACTTCCAGTCAGGGAAATCCCCGCACCGCCGGCATATTGAAAAATATCACTCAGATCGTCATCGAGCAACATGGAAACATCATAGCCATCATTCCTGGCCACACGCTCGATGGCGTTATAGGCGTTAAAAATGGATCCTTCCCATTCCAGCATTCTATTCGTCAATCCCCTATAGTCAAAAGATCCTGTGAAATTAATGAAGCCTCCCTTATCGCCCATCGGTAATCCATAATTCAGAGATAGATTAACGCGCTCTCCATCTGTAAGTGTTTCGCTATTCCCTGTGAGATCATCTTCATTTTTGGTGAAATTCGCTCCTGTTTGAACAGCCACGCTCAGGTCTGAAGATCGTTTTAAAACAACATTGATCACCCCGGCAATGGCATCAGATCCATACTGGGCGGCCGCCCCATCTCTCAATATTTCAATACGCTGAATGGCATGAGATGGAATGGAGTTCATATCCGTTCCAACGCTACCCCTACCAAATGTACCGTTCACATTTACCAAAGACGTTTTGTGGCGCCGTTTCCCATTTATCAATACCAGTACCTGATCAGGACCTAAACCTCTTAATGAAGCCGGATCAATATGGTCAGTACCATCTGAAATCGTTTGTGTATTAGCCGTAAACGAGGGTGCCGCGTAATTTAAGAGTTGGTTCACATCAGGCTGTGGTGAAGTTTGAATCAATTCCTGAACGTCCAGGACATCAACAGCAACCGGTGTGTCTGTTGCAACACGACTTCTGTTACGCGATCCTAAAATAAAAACTTCCTGCAAGGAGACACCCGCAGCCATGGTAACATCTAATTGGCTTCCGCTGACAACGATCTCCTGGGTTTCAAATCCTACAAAGGAAAATACAAGCGTATCTCCAATTGATGCCCCTATGGTATATTCGCCATCAAAATTAGTTGTTGTGCCTGTGCTAGTTCCTTTTATTACAACCGATGCTCCCGGGAGCGGTTGTCCTGTATCGTCAACTACGGTCCCAGTAACTTCCTGGGCCATACTAAAATTTACTGTTCCTAAGAACAGGATCAATGGAATTAAGTAATTTTTAATCATATGCTTTGGTTTTGGTTAAACTTTTTCTCCATAGCAATTAATTAAAAATAGTGATTTAATAATAAATCAACTATTTTATTAACACATTGATAATTTTATAGGACTAAAATTGGCAATTTAATAACAGATTTATAGAAAAGCGTACTAACTAGAATTCACCGGCCCTTCCAGTTTAAGAGGAAGTTAAAAAGGCTAAGAAACCGGGAACTGATTCAAGAAGTGGTATTTGAATAGAAAAAACTCCGGAAGTGTCCTTCCGGAGTTTTTATGAGGCTAAAATTTAAATTCCAGGCCTCCAGTAATAATTGTACCATTGAAGCCAAACTGGTTGACCTCCCAAGGATATCTGAACCTTCCTCCGAGGTCGGTAACAAAATCTCCTTGTGTATCGATCTCTTCAGGATATACGTTAAACAAGTTGTTTACAGCTAAATTGGCCCTGACCTTTGGACTTATTTGGTACGCCACGATCAAATCTGTAAGTACACGGCCACCAAAGGTTTGATCAAAAGCAGCATCATCCGTTGGTAACGGACCGTTTCCAAGATCAGCTCCATTGAGCCCATTATCCGAATGTTTCCAAATAACCTTACCGAAATAGGTGTTATTCAATATAAATGACCAGTCAATAATATCAAAGTCAAAACCTAGCAAGATCTTTGATTTAGGCCGTGCGGATGTAATCCTTGATTGTTCCTTTCTATTGAATATCTCATATCCATTTTGAGCTAGCAATGTTGGCGTTTCGATTTGACCATCAATCTCGGTCTCGTTGAAATTAGCAGCCAGAGTTGCTCCGAGAATTCCCGACCCAAGGCCAATGTTTTCAAAATTGGCAACAATATCAACACCAGTTGTATTCGTATTAACAGCATTAACAAAAAATTTCAAACTGGTTATCTGATTGTCAAGCAGGATCTGCTCGACACTATTTGTTGTCATATCATCACCATCAAATCCGATCTCTCCTGTAAACAACACCCGATCATCAACTTTTACATTGTAGAAGTCAACTGAAAAGGACAGCTGCTTGGTAGCTTTAAGAGTTATCCCGGCAGTGATATTCTTTGAAGTTTCAGCGGTGAGCTGAGGAACACCAAGTCCGTCGCGTATTACAGGATCAACATTATTGAAGGTACCCTGATTAGAAACCGTACCGCCTGAAATAAGGGTTTGAATATTGCTCAAATAAATTTGATGTAAGGCTGGAGCCCTGAATCCTGTACTGTAAGAAGCTCGTATTGCTCCATTATTACCAAGTGAGTACCTGGCATTGACCTTCCAGGATGTATTGTCTCCAAAATCACTAAAATCCTCATAGCGTATTGCACCTCCTATAAGAAAATCATCGGAAGGTTCGTATTCTACGTCGGCATATATCCCAAAACTGTTCCTGTTTTCATCTACTTCATTTGCAGGCTGCAAACCAGGGAATGACTGTACACCTGCTCCTTCATAAGATTCAGGTTGTCCGGCAATGGCTTCAAAGTTTTCTCGCCTGTATTCGGCACCAAAAGCTATATTCACCTCTCCAAAATTCCTGGAGACATCCAGATTTGTAAGAATGTTGTTAAAGGTATATCCACCTACATCAAACGATGTTGGGCTATTCCCTTCAAGAATTGGATTTAGACTATTGTTCACCATATAATCCACATCATTTCTTCCATAGGTTCCACTGAAATCCACATTGAATTCCCCTATTCCAAAATTGAATCCAGCAGTGGCTGAATTATCAATAATATCCGTCTCAAATGTTGGTTGAAAACCATTATATGTTGTTCCAGCTTCGTGTAGTAAATTAAATGGGTCAGGAACCCAATAAGGAGCTCTGAATAAAGCGAAGCTCTTTCCAGTTCTATAGGTTAGACCTCCAAAAGCATAAAACGAGCCGTTTCCACTATTAAAAGGTAATTCCAGGTTAACAAAAACATCGGTTTTCCTGATCTCAGGTTGACCAACGGTCATACCAAGGTCCGGATTGTCCTGTAGCCAGCCACTCCAGTCCGGGTCATCCGCAGATATTCCGAATAACACATCCTCACCCGGTTCTCCTGCACGGTTCGTTTCTTCCTGCTGATAATATCCAGCCGTCAAATTAATAAAGCCCCCGTTATCCCCGAGGTCAAATGCCGTATTCAAATCGGCTCCCAAAGTAAAGCCATCTCCCTCAGAGGTTATTCCAGAAACTACATTTACAGAAGTAAATTCAACGTTTTTCTTCAATACCATGTTGATCACACCGGCAATGGCATCAGATCCATATTGGGCGGAAGCACCATCTCGTAAAACTTCTATCCGCTCAATTGCGGCAGCAGGTATACTCTTCATATCAACACCTACTTCACCTTTACCAGGTGTATCATTGATGTAAACCAAAGCGCTTTGGTTCTTTCGCTTACCGTTGATCAATACCAGGGTACGACTTGGACCCAGGCCTCTCAAATCGGCAGGGTCAAAATGCGCCGTAGCATCGGAAATGGTTTGATTGGTGGAATTATAAGATGGCACCTTATATGTAAGCATCTTATCCACTGTGGGTTGGCCTGTGTTTCTCAGCTCCTGAACTCCAATATTATCTATTGGGACAGGAGAATTGAGAATGGTTCTTGGCTTGGAACGACTCCCTATAATAACAACCTCGTCAAGAGATAACCCATCCTGAAGAGAAATTTGCAGGGTTTGATCACCGGTCACTTCGATCTCCTGGGTGGCAAAACCAACCGACGAGATAACAATAGTTGCGGGGAAACTATTTAGGTTTAAAGTAAAGTTTCCATCAAAATCGGTCGTCGTCCCAGTTGACGTTCCCTTAATTATAATATTGGCACCTGGTAAGGGTTGCCCTGAACTGGCTTCTGTTACCGTTCCGGTGACCGTGCCCTGTGCAATAATCATTAAAGGAAAAAAAACTGCCAGGATCAGGCAGTACAATGCATTGACTGAATGTTTCATAATTTTTTTGGATTAGTTAATCACATAAATCTCACAAAAAATTTTGGAACTTACCCATTTTTTGAAGGGTTTTTTTAGAAGACGTAAATGAGAAAAAACCTAAAATCTCGTTGATTTTAATTTGTAAATCCCCTTATTAAATGACATCAAAATATAGCTCGAATCTACTTCAATAACCAATTAACTTACTAAATTTGCAAACGCATTAACCTACGACTTACATATCAAAATCATGTACAGAACTCATACTTGCGGTGAACTAAGATCGGAACATATTGGAACCCAGGTTACCCTTGCAGGTTGGGTTCAGCGAACTCGGGATAAAGGATTTATGACATGGATTGATCTTCGCGATCGATACGGAATTACCCAATTGATATTTGATGAAGAGCGAACCGAAAAAAGCCTGATTGAAAAGGCACAGGAATTCGGTCGGGAATTTGTGATCAAGGTGAAAGGAACCGTGATTGAAAGGGCATCCAAAAATCCGAAAATGCTAACCGGCGATATTGAAATCCTTGTTTCGGAAGTGCAACTTCTGAATCCTGCTAACTTACCTCCTTTTACTATTGAAGATGAAACCGATGGTGGGGAAGAGCTGCGCATGAAATACCGATACCTCGATATACGCCGAACGCCCATTCGAGAGAACCTGGTCTTCAGGCATAAGGTCACACAAGCGGTTAGGAATTATTTGTCGGACCAGGGATTTATTGAAGTAGAGACACCTTATTTGATCAAATCAACCCCGGAGGGAGCACGTGATTTTGTTGTTCCAAGTCGTATGAACGAAGGCGAATTCTATGCTTTGCCACAGTCTCCTCAAACATTTAAGCAATTGCTTATGATAGGAGGCCTGGATAAGTATTTCCAGATCGTTAAGTGTTTTCGGGATGAAGACCTACGTGCGGATCGACAGCCCGAATTTACTCAGATCGATTGTGAAATGGCATTTGTTGAGCAGGATGATGTGCTCAATGCTTTTGAAGGGTTGACCAGGCACTTGCTGAAGGAGATCAAAGGCGTGGAAGTTGGTGAATTTCCAAGAATGACATACGATGAAGCCATAAAACGCTATGGATCTGACAAACCCGATATTCGATTCGGAATGGAATTCGGTGAACTGAATGCAGTAGCTCAGCATAAGGACTTCAATGTATTCAATTCAGCCGAATTGGTTGTGGGGATTGCTGTTGAAAGCGGAAATAGTATGAGCCGTAAAGAGATCGATAAGTTGATCGATTGGGTGAAACGCCCACAGATCGGTGCCAAGGGCATGGTCTATTGTCGTTGCAATGAAGATGGTACATTCAAATCATCGGTCGATAAGTTCTACGATCAGGACGACCTGGCCAAATGGGCAGAACAAACTGCTGCAAATGCAGGTGATCTCATCGTCGTTCTTTCAGGAGAAAAAAATGAAACGCGACAGCAACTAAGTGCATTAAGAATGGAGTTGGCCGAAAGGCTCGGCTTGAGAAATCCCGATGAATTTGCCCCGCTTTGGGTGGTAGATTTTCCATTATTGGAATGGGATGAAGACACACAACGCTTCCATGCCATGCATCATCCGTTCACCTCTCCTAAGCCCGGTCAGATGGATCTCCTCGATACTGATCCGGCGGCAGTTAGGGCAAATGCCTATGACCTGGTGCTTAACGGAAATGAGATTGGCGGAGGATCTATCAGGATCCATGACAGGGAAACCCAATCCCTGATGTTCGATCATCTTGGATTTACACCTGAAGAAGCCAAAGCCCAGTTTGGATTTTTAATGAATGCCTTTGAATACGGTGCTCCACCACATGGGGGAATTGCATTTGGGTTGGACAGACTGGTTGCCATACTTGGCGGACAAGAAACCATCAGGGATTTCATTGCCTTCCCGAAAAATAACTCGGGCAGGGATGTTATGATTGATGCACCGTCACCTATTGATAAGGCTCAGTTGGATGAACTTCATCTTAAATTGAAATGAAATATGTGATCCTCTTATTGTTTATCGCTTCCGTAGGAAGCATCATCGGTGGATACCTTATTGAAACCGAATGGTCCCAGCAACTCATCGGTGGAGGTGTTGTTGGACTTTTCATTTTAGTCATTCCCCTATTCTCCTGGTACAGGTGGAAGGACCGTTCCATGAAGGATTATATGCTGACCAAGGAAAACCTGGATAAAATGCGCGGATTTGATGAACGCAAGCGCGATTAGTTCAAATTTCTTTTCTCGATAAAAAACCGTTTGATAAGGGTTGAGGCTTCATCGGCCATAACACCACCCATCATTTTAGTCTTAGGATGCAAGGTTGTTCCCATATGGATGCAGCCCCGATCTTCATCTCTTGCACCATAAACTATTCTTGCAATCTGACTCCAATACAAGGCACCTGCACACATCTGGCATGGTTCAAGTGTTACATAAAGCGTGCAGTCTCTGAGGTATTTCCCGCCTAAGAAGTTAGCAGCTGCTGTAATGGCCTGCATCTCGGCATGTGCGGTAACATCATTTAAGGTTTCAGCGAGGTTATGCGCCCTTGCTATGATCCTGTCCTGTACGACTATCACAGCTCCAATTGGGACTTCTCCTTTTTCAAATGCAGCTTCAGCCTCCTGTAAGGCCTTTTTCATGAAATAGTTATCGTCAAATGGATTTTCCATGGCGTTAAAATTACAACAACAACTCGTACATTTGTAGGCCTATGTCTAATTTATTGGAACATATCGATTCAGCTGAAGATCTCAGAGATCTGGACCCTGGTCAATTAAAGGGAGTGGCTGATGAACTGAGGCGGTTTATCATCGACGCGGTAGCTGCCAAAGCAGGACATTTAGGAGCGAGTCTCGGGGTTGTTGAACTGACCATCGCACTGCATTATGTATTTAATACACCCGACGATCTTTTAGTTTGGGATGTGGGCCACCAGGCCTATGGGCATAAAATACTGACCGGAAGACGGGACGAATTTCATACAAACAGGCAGTTCAAGGGTATAAGTGGTTTCCCAAATAGAGAAGAAAGCCCTTATGATGCCTTCGGCGTTGGCCATTCTTCAACTTCAATATCGGCCGCTTTAGGCATGGCATTGGCTTCAAAATTAAACGACAATCATGAGAAGCAACATATCGCTGTTATAGGAGATGCTTCCATAGCCAGTGGGATGGCCTTTGAAGGGTTAAATCATGCCGGAATGACAGACGCTAATCTGCTGGTGATTTTGAATGACAATGCTATAGGTATTGACCCAAGTGTGGGCGCCTTGAAACAGTACCTGACAGATGTTAAAAAAGGTGTTGAATCTCGAGATAACATCTTTGAGGCTTTGAATTTTAATTACTCCGGACCCATAGATGGCCATGACCTTCCGACTTTAATAGCCGAATTGAACCGGTTGAAGTCTGTTAAAGGGCCTCGTTTCCTGCATGTGATCACTACCAAGGGCAAAGGACTTAAACAGGCAGAGGACCAGCAAGTAACATACCATGCGCCCGGACGCTTTGACCCGTTAACCGGTGACCTCAGAAAAGATGATACGTCCAGCCTTGGACCTAAATTTCAAGATGTTTTTGGGCATACAATAGTCGAGCTGGCGGAACAAAACAAAAAGATTGTTGGGATTACTCCAGCCATGCCTACCGGGAGTTCGCTGAAATTTATGATGGATAAAATGCCTGATCGTGCATTTGATGTGGGTATTGCAGAGCAACATGCGGTTACCCTGGCTGCTGGGATGGCAACCCAGGGCCTTATCCCATTTTGTAATATCTATTCCACCTTTCTTCAAAGGGCCTATGACCAGGTGATCCATGATGTTGCTTTACAGAAGCTACCGGTGGTATTTTGTTTGGACCGCGCCGGATTGGTAGGGCAAGACGGCGCTACTCATCATGGTGCCTTTGACCTGGCTTATTTACGATGTATCCCTAATATGAGGATTTTTGCGCCCAGGGACGAAATTGCACTGCGCAATATTATGTACACAGTTCAACTGGAGTTGGACGGCCCGATCGCGATCAGGTATCCACGTGGACGAGGCAGTAAAATAGAATGGAAAATGCCGTTCGAAAAGATCGAAATAGGAAGAGGAGAACAAATTCGAAAAGGAACTGAAGTCGCGGTACTTACAATTGGTACCATCCTCGATAATGTCATACAAGCTTTAGAATTGATGCCGGGAGCGGATCAGCAATTTGGCGTTTACGATATGCGATTTGTAAAACCGTTGGATACATTACTTTTGCATTCAATAAGAAAGGATTACAAAACCATTGTAACCGTTGAAGATGGTGTAATTGATGGAGGTTTTGGAAGTGCGATTGCAGAATTCGTCGCTGCAAATGGGTATACAAATCATTTATTGCGATTAGGTATTCCCGATTCTTTTATTGAACAAGGTCAAATAGGAGAGCTTCAGGAAAGCATTGGATTGGATCCAAAAAGCCTGTCCAAAAGCTTGAGCGAGTTAATTTGATGTGATCGTCATATTCTCTTCATTCTTCATTTCATTTGATTCAATGGCATCGGCTTCGGTTAGTTCATCGGCCGGGTAATATTCAACGAATGCAAATAAAACGGTAAGTGTGATCACGAAGATCAATATGGCGTAGTTAAAATTCTTATTCTTTAGCATGGTGATAAAGATATTGGGGCGATTAAAATAGACGGTTATTTCTAGATTAATTACGCATTATTATTCTTCAACAGTAGAATACTGTTTTTCAACGTGTTGACTATTCTTACTGGACATGTCGTTCATAACGAGCAATACAACAAAAGTGAAGAAGAATACGACTATTGCTGCAAGTAGGTTCTTTTTCATTATGTATCTGTTTATAGTTAATTTGGACTCAAATATAGGAATATAACTCGATAAAACGCAAATTATTACGATGAAATTTAAAAAAATAGGAGAAATCGTACGATTTCTCCTATTCAATTTTTATGTATTTTCTATGTTATTTAATGATAATCCGCTTGGTTATTGACGAATTATTCGAACGAATCTTAACGATATATAGTCCAGAATTAAGATTGAGATCAAAATCCCTGGTTGTAGATCCGCTCTGATCAAATTTATCTTCATACACCAATTTACCGGTTAGATCATACAGTCCAAAAGTGACTTCACCAAGTGCCCTATGATTCTTCATGGTAAACTTACCATCGGAAACCGTTGGGTAGAATACAATGGTATTCTCATCAAATACAGTGTCGTTTACACTCAATGGCGTACTTGTAAATTGGCTGGTAAACATTCCTCGACCATGCGTTGTAGCAAGTATGACATTATCTGAAGCTCTAAGGTCGAGATCTAATACTGTTACATCGCTCATCCCATTATAGGACTGCACCCAACTCGGTGAGCCTTGTGTATAATCGCCTGTCGCCCATACACCCAATTCGGTTCCAACGATCAATTCGCCCGGGATCAATGGATTCTGAAGAATACATTTCACCGGAAGATCAGGTAGATCGCCATCCTTACTAACCCATGACGTACCGCCATTGCTGGTAAACCAAATGCTAGTCACCCCATAGTTATGCATGGTTACGAAGATCTCGCTCTCATTCTGACCAAATTCAATATCTGATATGCTACCTAGGAAACTTCCACCGGTGATATCTGTCCAGGCCGGCGCTGTATCTGCATTATCTACCCTTAAAAGCCGTCCGTTTCGCGTACCAACGAATAATTTGGATGAAGCCCCAGTATAAGGGGAAACCTTCATCGCTGAAGGCGCATCTGTCAGGAGCGCATTTGTGAATTGGACCTGAGCCGGAACCGTAGTGATATTCGTAATACGCTCTATCTGGTTCGTAGCCCCTGTTGTAGCATTAGTAAATAAAACGTCTAGATTCTTATCCAAAGCGCCAATATTGATAAAGTTTCCGCCAATTCCGGAAGAGATCTGGTAGAAACTCGCCGGTGGAACAATTGCAAAATGATTGTTATTGGGATAAGCAGTTATGATATATGTGCCTAAGTCATCGATCTCGGTGTATCCGCCATCACCTCCGCAGCAATCAAAAAATCCATTAGCCCCGGCTATTGCATCATAAACCGCCTGGGTACCATTATCCTGGGTGCCTCCGATGAGGTCATCGTTAGGCCCGTTAATAACGCTTGAAATATCTCCGGAATAGAACTGCACGGTATTATAATCGTTGTTTCTTGATGTAATTGCGGTCGTACTTGAGCCAGCCACAGTAATATCTGCAGTATAGAACAAACCACCATCGGTGCCATATACAAACTCTTTTGTAGTTCCAGGACGCTGAAGTATGGTATGCTGATCGGCATGTACCAATGAAACGCCCAAACCTGCAAGATTATTATTATTAGACCATTTTGACGTTTGCGTCCAAGTAGAGGCCTGATCCTCTGACAGGAAAAGATCAATTCCTCCAACCTGAATTGTATCGTTGGTCGAGCCATAGGCTTCGATTACCAAATCATAGAATGCCTGACCTCTGGTGAAGTCGGTATTTGGTATCTGCAAATCAACATCTTGAGGTTCGGTTAAAATTTGAGAAAACGAGGTCCAGGCATTCGTCGTTGTGTATATATCAACGGGGCCCGGGAAAGCAAGTGAAGATTCTGCTAATGCATAGAATGTATTGACATTATTAGGAGAAGGTTCAATTTCCAAGCGGTTAACATTCGGAATGGTATTTATCAAATTCCAGGTTGTACCATTCGTAGACTGGTAGATCTTTCCACCATTGAAACCCCATGAACTTCTGGTTGATGACATCCAGATGTTGTTGCTGATGTCCAATTCCAGATCGTTTGGATTCACCGGGAAAGTTCCACCTTCATTTATTGTGATCTTTGTTGGTGCCGTTGCCAAACCATCTGTCGATCTGTATACACCTTGTTCATTAAGGCCCATGAACTGAAGATCGCCTCCATTAATATTGTTTGTAGATCCAAGGAAAGCTCCCGCAACTGCAATATACAATTCAGTTGATCCACCATTATCCCTGGCTACCATATCATTGATATAGAATACGCCGTTTACAAAGTCAGAAGCGGGATTGGCATTTATGGTCGTCGATGTCCAGCCACCCCATACATTGGCCCATGTCACGCCTCCATCAGTGGATTTCCAAACACCACGACCAGCAGCTGCCCCTGATGTATAAGACTCTCCTGTACCAATGTAAAACGTATTGGAGTTGTTGGGATCTGAGATGATCACATTGACCGAAATATTTCCCGGTACTCCTGCAACCAAATTCCAGGTGCTTACAGCACTCGTAATATCGTTGTTAGTCCAAAGCCCACCGGAAACACCTCCGGCGAAGACTTTTCTATTTGTCCCATCATTAGGGTCAAACATGATGCCTCGTGTTCGGCCACCAACGTTATTCGGTCCGCGGTCCACCCATGGATTATTGTTATCTCCTCCTACACCGCGATTATTATCCCGTTCTCTCTTTAAACTCATCTGAACCTCCCAAAGTCTTTCTGGAGCAGGTCGACCCAAATTTGGATCCATTGTCAGCTCCCAGACCTCTTCATTATATGCATTAGGCGGAATGCCTAATTTCTTGCGCTCTTCTCGGGGTAAGGTTTTTGTTTCTTTAAAAGGACTGTTCTCAAGGGCCATTTTGTGTTTGGCTCTCAGCTCCTCAATTTCGGGATCAATTTGTGGTTGATCAGTAAAGAATGCCACTGCACCTACCATCGCGATCCCAATAAACGATAGAATAAAGTACTTGTATTTCATAATTGTTTGATTTTTATATTGCCTTAGGAAGTGAGAATTCCATATAAAATTAAGCAATAATTTATTGTGCCAAATTATTTTAGGGTAAAACCTTCTAATTTTTTGTACGTAAGTACCGCCTGACTATCAGAAAACAAGGCTACAAAAGAGGCTACATCTAAAAGTCGCTCATAAAGAGAACTATCAGGCTTATCGAATGAAAAAGGTAATGTTTTCAGGATGAGTTCATCATAAAAAGAACCGCTATCGCCGTGGTGATTATTTACAGCATTTACAAAGGCTTGTAAAATTCTTTGAATAGCAGCAAACCCGGAGATCTCTTTTTCTACGACTTCTTTTGACTGGTATATCTTCTCTACACTTATCTTGATAATATCATTGATCTGGGCTTCAAAAGCACAGTGTTCCAGCAGTGAATTCTCAAATTTACCAGCCAGAATGGCCTCTTCATTGGCCATAAACACCTTTACTGCTTCATGGATCAACGTATTGATCGCCAAAGCACGCAGGTAACTCAGCCGGTCCTGTTGAGTGGTTAAACTGTTGTATTTTTGAGTATTGATACTATCCTTTACCAGTTTAATGAGGTATTCAAGTGCGTATTCCTCTTCAATAAGGCCCAGATTGATACCATCTTCAAAGTCTATAATGGT
>CAJIBQ010000236.1_pt1 | contig 14767 bp, 14 predicted proteins | sample 9199391 | NCBI WGS metagenome assembly CAJIBQ01 (sample SAMEA7708309, study PRJEB35096) | sediment metagenome | biome: marine neritic benthic zone biome [ENVO:01000025]; feature: sediment [ENVO:00002007]; material: shallow marine sediment [ENVO:03000034] sea grass bed [ENVO_01000059] ... | reverse complement strand
GGTCTTCTCGGAACTTTTCCCTTTCAATGGCGGTGAACATATCGAGGTTTGTTGCAGCGACGATCCTCACGTTGGTTTTCTGAACCTTACTGGATCCTACCTTAATGAATTACCATTGACCACCCAGGTTCGATTGCTCAGGGTTCTTGAAAATGGGGAATTCATTAAGGTAGGATCCAGTAAGGTTCAGAAAACCAACGTGAGGATCGTCGCTGCAACAAACCTCGATATGTTCACCGCCATTGAAAGGGAAAAGTTCCGAGAAGACCTTTATTATAGGTTAAGTACGGTGGAGATTCACTTACCGGCCCTGCGAGACAGAAAAGACGATATCCATTTGCTGTTCAGAAAATTTGCAAGCGATTTTGCATTGAAATATAAAATGCCAACGATCAAACTTACGGATGAGGCAGTAAATTTGCTCTTGAATTATCGATGGAGCGGAAATATTCGGCAACTTCGTAATGTGGCCGAACAAGTTTCGGTTTTGGAGCAAGAACGAACCATTTCAAAGGAAGCACTCGGAAATTATTTGCCGGATTCGGGATCGAACTTACCTGCAGTTGTGAAGACTCAAAAATCGGGAGGTGATTTTAGCACAGAGCGAGAGATCTTGTACAAGGTTCTGTTCGACATGAAAAGCGATCTGAACGACCTGAAAAAACTCACCCTTGAAATGCTTGAGAGTGGTAATGCACAGGATGTGCAGCAACGCCATCAGGGTTTGATCCAAAAGATCTATGGTGAGGAACAGGAAGAACAATCTAACCAGGTGGCAGTTTATCCCGTTACGGAAAAAGTAGAGCAAGAGGTTGAAATAATTGAAAAGCCGGATGATAAATATGCCTTTGCCGAAGAAGTTGAAGAAGAGGAAACCCTATCCTTGCAGGACAAGGAATTGGAATTGATCAAAAAGTCTCTTGAAAGACATAAGGGTAAACGGAAACTGGCCGCGGCCGAATTGGGCATCAGCGAACGCACACTATATAGAAAAATCAAACAATATGATCTATAAGAAGATATAATATGGCATTAAAAGCAATTGAAATATTTATGATTCGTAAGTCCTTCTCACGAAACAGTTCGGAGGCCATCAGGTCCGAAGCCGAAGCCCTGGTCAACGAAAAACATTATCAGGGATATCGTGTGATCAATATCGATTTTGATGTTGCCGATAATGCGGGTTATATTTATGCGTTTATTACAATGAAACGTCCAAACACCTATTAAATGTATCGTTCTTCTGTATTCATATTGTTATTAAGCCTGGTCATTTCTGGCTGCGGCATTTATTCGTTTACAGGAGCATCTATTCCTGAAGGGACATCGACATTTCAGGTTAATTATTTTCAGAATAACGCGCCTTTGATCGAGCCAGGTCTTGATCGGGACTTTACCCTTGCTTTACAGGACTTGATTCTGAACCAGACCAACCTGGACCTGGTACAAGCCAATGGCGATCTGGTATACGAAGGTGAAATCGTAGAATACAGGATCTCCCCTACCACTGCCACAGCAAATAATACCGCAGCACAGAACCGCCTGACCATTGCTGTGCAAGTCAGGTTTTATGACACAAACAATCCCGATAGTGATTTCGACCAACGGTTCTCATTTTTTTTCGATTATGAAGGTGGAGCCCAGTTAGTAGGTGGCCAGCTTGATACGGCTGTTGAAGAGATCTTCGAGCGGATCACACAAGATATCTTTAATGCCTCTTTAGCAAAATGGTAAATGAAAACAGCTGATTTTACATATTTGATGCAAAATCCGAATTTGATCTCCAAAGATCAAATCGGTGAGGTGAGATCCGTTATCGATGAATTTCCGTATTTCCAGCCGGCAAGAGCCATTTATCTTAAAGGACTTAAAAACAGTGAAAGTTTCAGGTACAACCAGGAACTGCGTGTGACTGCCGCTTATACCACAGATAGAAGCGTGTTGTTCGATTTCATCACTTCAGATGAGTTTGCCCAGGACGCCATTTCCGATCAGATCAAACAAAATTTCGAGCGGCTTAAGAACATTGAGATCATCGATATGATCGATCTGTCTTCCGATCAAAGCGCAGCGATTGACCAGGCCATGAAGCAACATGTTCAGCATGATCTTGAAACGCTGCAGCATGAAATAGAGCACGAAGATGTGTTGCATTTCGATCCGATAATCCAGGATTCAGAGCCTGCGCAATTGTCACCGGAGGAAAAACTCGAGATAGGGAAACCTCTGGAATTCGATCAGACTGAAAAACATTCCTTCACGGAATGGTTGAAGATCACGAGTTTCAAACCCATTGTAAGAACAGATGGTGAAAAGAAAACCGGGGCGCAGTTAAAATCGAGCACAAAGGAGCGCAAGGAAGAACTCATAGAAAAGTTCATTCAGACCAACCCGAGAATTCAGCCGGTTGAAGAACAAAGCGGTAGCAGGAATATAGCTAAGTCTCAAATGCTGAAACCTGAATCGTTGATGACAGAAACACTGGCACGTATCTATTTGGAACAAAAAAACTACGAAAAAGCCATACAAGCCTATAAGATATTAAGTTTGAAATATCCGGAAAAAAGTGGTTTCTTTGCAGACCAAATTCAAGCAATAAAAGAACTTAAGGAACAAAATAAATAGAATTCATGAGTACATTTTCAATCTTTCTGGTACTGATCGTGATCGTTGCATTCCTACTTGTTGTAGTGATCATGGTGCAAAACCCTAAAGGTGGTGGATTGGCATCGACATTTGGAGGCGGTGGATCTCAGCAATTAGGAGGTGTAAAAAAGACCACTGATTTCCTGGATAAAAGTACATGGACATTGGCAACCTTACTAATCGTTCTGATCTTGTTATCAAATGTTGCCATCCCAGGTGCCGGCGGTGTGACCGAGTCAAAAGCACTGGATGAAGATTCACAAACCACTCAGCCTTTGCCTGATGCAACAGATACTCCTGAGCCATTAGAATTGAATACAACAACCAACGATTCGGCTCAATAATCGGAAAAAACAAAGCCCCATCAATGCCAGCATGAACGTTGGCATTTTTTATTGAATGAAATTTTGTCAGTGTATTTGCAATGGCACAATTTCTGAATAGTGGAAAAGAATAAATTAATCTCTAAAATATAAGTAAATAACCATGGGAGTGAATATTAAACCATTAGCAGATCGTGTTTTGATCGAACCCCTTGAGGCTGAAACCAAAACCGCCTCCGGGATCATTATTCCTGAAACTGCCAAAGAAAAACCACAAAAAGGAAAAGTTGTGGCCGTTGGCAAGGGAACAAAAGACAACCCGATCACTGTAAAGGTGGGCGAGACAGTACTTTATGGCAAATATGCCGGGACTGAACTCAAATACGATGGCAAAGACTATATAATCATGCGAGAAAGCGATATCCTCGCAATTGTTTAATCAACTAAGAGAACAAAATGGCAAAAGACATAAAATTTGATGTAGACGCTCGCGATGGAATCAGACGTGGCGTGGATGCATTAGCGAATGCAGTTAAGGTAACTCTTGGTCCGAAAGGACGAAATGTAATTATCAGTAAATCTTTTGGCGCACCGCAGGTGACCAAGGATGGAGTTACAGTTGCTAAGGAAGTAGAGCTTGAAGACGAGCTTGAGAACATGGGTGCACAAATGGTAAAGGAAGTGGCCTCAAAAACAAATGACCTTGCCGGTGATGGTACAACTACTGCAACAGTACTTGCACAGGCCATTGTTAAAGAAGGTCTCAAAAACGTTGCAGCAGGCGCAAACCCAATGGATCTGAAACGAGGCATTGACAAAGCGGTGCAAGCTATTTCCAACGACCTTGAAAAACAGGCCAAGAAAGTGGGGAACTCCAGCGAAAAAATCCAGCAAATTGCTTCCATTTCATCTAACAACGACGAAACTATTGGGGAATTGATCGCCAAGGCTTTTGACAAGGTAGGTAAGGAAGGTGTCATTACCGTTGAAGAAGCAAAAGGCACAGACACTTATGTTGACGTTGTTGAAGGTATGCAATTTGACAGGGGTTATCTGTCGCCTTATTTCGTTACTGATGCAGATAAGATGATCGCCGATCTCGAAAATCCATACATCTTACTTTTCGATAAGAAGATATCCAACCTCCAGGAGATCCTTCCGATCCTGGAACCAGTTGCACAGTCCGGTCGTCCGTTACTCATCATTGCCGAAGACGTAGAAGGGCAGGCATTGGCAACATTGGTTGTCAATAAACTGAGAGGTGGTTTGAAAATTGCTGCCGTTAAAGCTCCGGGATTCGGAGATCGCAGAAAGGCCATGCTTGAAGACATTGCAATTCTTACTGGAGGAACCGTTATCTCTGAAGAGCGTGGTTTCTCATTGGAAAACGCAGATCTGGACATGCTTGGAACAGCCGAAACCGTAACCGTTGATAAAGACAATACAACTATCGTTAACGGTGCAGGTAAGGCCAGTGATATCAAAGCTCGTGTTAACCAGATCAAAGTTCAGATAGAATCCACAACATCCGATTACGATCGTGAAAAACTTCAGGAACGTTTGGCCAAGTTAGCCGGCGGTGTGGCTGTACTGTATGTTGGTGCAGCAAGTGAGGTTGAAATGAAGGAAAAGAAAGACCGCGTTGATGATGCACTTCATGCCACAAGGGCAGCTGTTGAAGAAGGCATTGTAGCCGGAGGAGGTGTAGCTTTGATCCGTGCCAAATCTGTACTCAACGATCTGACTACAGATAACCTGGATGAAGTGACCGGGATTCAGATCGTGGCCAAGGCCATTGAATCTCCGTTACGTATAATTGTTGAAAACTCCGGAAATGAAGGATCTGTGATCGTCAACAAGGTATCTGAAGGTTCTAAGAACTTTGGATATGATGCTAAATCCGAGGAATATGTGGACATGATGAAAGCAGGAATTATCGATCCAAAGAAGGTTACACGTATTGCACTTGAAAATGCAGCTTCTGTTGCAGGTATGATCCTGACTACCGAATGTGCACTGGTGGATATCAAGGAAGATACTCCTCCAATGCCAATGGGCGGAGGCGGCATGCCTGGAATGATGTAAATATATTCTCCATTTATAAAAGCAAAGGCCTTCGGTAATCCGAAGGCTTTTTTAGTTAATACCTAATAGGTCACTTTAAAATCGGAATAGAAATACTCTGCTCTTAAATAAGTTTTTTCGCCCTGATCATTTAACCGGTAACTTTTTCTGTGTGCGTTAAATTTAAAATCTGTTGTAGTATCATACGTTAAATTCTCGACCCAACTGGTATGATCGGTTAGTACCACTTTATTAGCAACAACAACAAAGGTTTCCGGATCGATATAATAACTCCATTTATCAGCATCCGGATCGTCGCCTAAATAGCTTACCGCAACCACATGAAGTTCCCTGCCCTCAACCGTCTCCTTACCCAGATAGCTCAATTCAGCGCTTTGAGATAGCAGATCAAAAGGTTGCTTCACCACATATTGCGCCGCCAGCAATGCCGACCTGGCCGATTTCAATTCGGCCTCATCATCCACCACATTACCATTTACGCGTTTGTGTACATATCCGTTGTCCATAATAAGACTTACCTGTGTACTATCGGTTTCATAGGCTATTTTGTAAACGTTACGTGGTTGAAAAGAAAAAGATTGTTTTTGATCAGATTTGGTCTCAACGTTCCCATCCGCGTGAAACAGGGTGGTAACCTTTCTGAATTCTAAGGTCTTTATTTTTTGCCAATTATCAAGCCCGCCATGAGCGGCAATTGCACGCTGGGCGATCTCTGTAGCCTTATCTATTTTGGGTTCACTTTTACAACCTACATTCAAGCTGAATAAGCAAATACCGATAATTGCTAAAATTACCGGTTTGATTTGATTCTTAATCGTGGTCATGACCTTCATGGTCATCGTGATCCTGATCTTTATCGGTATCAGTTCCTTCTTCCTTACCTTCAACCTTTTTCAGATCCATTCCACAGACCGGGCATTTCCCTTCTTCTTCATAGGTCTTGCCTTCTTCGCAATCCATAGGGCATTGATAAACGTCATTCATAGCCATATCGGCCTTTTCAGCACCTAAACTTGTTTCACTGTCAGCATCATTTTTGTGTTCATGATTTTTACAGGCAGACAGCACTAACGTTAGTCCCATCATCAGGACAAATACACATAATATTCGTTTCATAAGAGTTAATTTTGATTATCAGTTTTATGATCATCGCGAACTTCTTTATCGCGGTATTTACAACAGGGATGAATTGAATCATAGGCTTCATCTGTTGCCTTAACTGCGTGCGTATCATGCCCTACAGCAGCAATAGTTGACTGAATGTGCTGAAGATCTGTTTTTCGCTCATCATAGATCAATTTCAGCTCATGAGTCTTCACATTCCAAACGGCCGACTTGACGCCTTTGGTTTTAATAGCGGCTTTTTCAATGCGTTCTTTGCACATCAGGCAAACACCATCAACTTCAAAAGATGCTCTCGCATTCTTATTCTGGCCGTAACTGGTAAAACCAATCATTAAAAGCAATATTATTATAATCTGTTTCATCTCAATTCAGATTTAATCTTAATCCGGCGTAATACATGCTTCCAAAAATCGGACCATAAACAAAAGTCGTATCGAAGTATGGTCCAAATGGGTCTGCTGCACTTACAATTGGATTTGGTTGTTTTTCATTTGTAATGTTTTCCCCACCTAAATATACTTCAAATTTAGGAGAAAAGACCTTGGTAACCTGAGCATTAAGCGTGGCAACCGAAGGTGTGTACTCATCCAATCTGAATTCTGAAGGACTGCTTTGTGTATCCGGGAAGCGCTGTTCTCCAAGCCAATTGAATGTCATATCAAATTTCCATCTTGAATTAGCAGAAGCGTCCGCGGTTCTGTATTCCGCATTGGCGAAAAATCTGTGTTTCGGGGTTAAGGGTTGCAACTTATTTCCGGAATCGTACTCTGTTTTAATATCATAATACTTATAAGCCAACCTCAGGTCGAAATTCTTGAAGGTATTGTGATTGAATTCGGCCTGGAAGCTGTTAGCATAGCTGTCGCCTTCAAGATTATAGAAATTGATCTCGGTGGGAGTCTCCCAATCAACAACCACCTGGTTTTGGAAATCGGTCCTATAGAAATCAACTGTGATATCCCCATCTCTACCGAAAAGGTCGAAACCTTGAAGTATCGATATTCCGTAATTCCAGGCAATCTCCGGATCCAATCCATAAATGGGTCCGTCGGTATCCAAAATACCGATCATCCTTGAGGACGAGAATAACTTTTGATTTTCAGCAAAAATATTGGCACTGCGTTTACCTCGACCAAATGAGGCCCTAAGCGCTGAACGTTCCCATGGCGTATAGCGCAAGTGAAACCTGGGTGTAAAGAATTCGCCCAAGAGATTGTGCGTATCGAAACGGATGCCTGCTGTTAGGGTCAAATCACCAAGATCATCATAAGCGTATTCAAAAAAGCCCCCGAACGAACGTTCTGTTCGGTCAAAATTCTGAAGCAAAGCCGTTTCATTATAATTATCATAGGTAAAACTCAGGCCTGTTCTGATCTTGTGCCTGGAATCACCAATCAAGGAGTTGTAAACCAGGTTGGAATACCAGCTGTTATGCTGAATATCATAAGTGCGAAAACCAAAATAAGAATCCTGGTTATGATGACTGAATGCAAGCTGAAAACCCAGGCTCTGATATGGAACTTCCGGGTTTACGTATCCAAACTTTGTTGAAAACTCCACACGCTCTGTGTCTATTTCATTTCCCCAGATCAGGTTGCTCATCGCGTCCTCATCGGGATCGAAACCCAGCTCACCAGACTGATTCTTATCTTTCAGATACCGTAAATTGATGAAGGACACCAGTCCTTTCTGAAGATCTGTGTATTGCCATCTGTTAAGTACATTTATCTGCCTTTTCAGAGGGACATCAAGGAAATTGTCATCATTACGGTCAAATTCGTTATTCCTGATATTGCCATGGATATAAAATCCCGTTTGCCACTTATCGCTTAAGGAGGTGTTCACGTGGGTATTAAGCTCTAACCTCCCATTGGCTGAGCCATATGCATTGACAAAAAGTTTGTCATCTGTTGAGGGCTTTCTGAGTTCGGCATTGATCTGGCCGGCAATGCTCTCGAATCCATTGACTACACTTCCAGCGCCTTTGGTGATCTGTATACTCTCAACCCAGGTTCCCGGGATAAAACTCAACCCATAAGCCTGAGAAGCGCCACGAATAGCAGGAATATTTTCAGTTGTGATCATGATGTATGGGCTTGTGAGGCCAAGCATCTTGATCTGGCGTGTTCCGGTTACAGCATCTGCAAAATTAACATCGATTGACGGGTTGGTCTCAAAGCTTTCCGACAGATTGCAACAGGCAGCTTTCAGCAATTCCGCACTGCTAACAGTAATAACATTTTCGGCACGTAAATACGATTTTGCTGTTGATTGATTTCTTCCCTCAATCACCACTTCATCAAGTTTCGACTTGGTTCGAAGCACATGAGAAATATAATTAGCCGGATCTGTTACGGTAATCGTATCCGATTTAAATCCGATGAAACTGATTACCAATTGACGGTATTCCGGTTCATATGATATCTGAAATTCTCCAGATTCGGAAGAGACAGTACCCACTGAAGTATTCAGCCATACTATATTTGCACCTGGAAGTGGCTCCTGGCTTCCATCCTCCTTCAGTTCCAATATCTTTCCTTTCACTTGAGTTTGTGATAAAATTTTGGGAGGCAGATACATCAGGCATATCAAGAAAGCCATGTAAGTTTTGATTTGGAGTGCTATTCTCATTGAAACAAAAATAAGTATTAGATCAAATCATTATCCGCAGACATATCTTTTTTAATATGATTTTATTCACCAATTATCTCGGTCACTTTACCACATTTGAGCATCTTATCCCCAAAATAGGGATTGCGAATCTCCTCTTCTGAACTTAACCACGAACCACCAGCATTGCTGTCGGCCATGGGACAAAATTGAATGTAGATGGTTTCACTTATTCCAAAAGTCTTAACAGTTTCGATGATACTCGCTGAAAGGGGCTTAAAATATTTACGCTGCTGTTCAATTTCGGAGGCAGATTTAACAGCTTGGGCGGCTGATTTAATTTCAGCATTCAAATTCAACCAATAGCTTTCGGTCTTTTTATCATTAAGTTTCTGTGTTGATAGGCTGTTCAACGCAATCAGTAGTTCTCCAGCACTTTTTCCTGCCTCCTCAGACTGATTCATTACCAATTGATCCTTGAGTTTCAAATATGGGGTAACCATCAATTCTATTCCTCTTATAAAAGAAGTAGGTGCATCTGCCTTAATCTTTTCTATGGTGTGCTCATTATCTGTTGAAGCTCCTTCATTATCTTTTAGCATACCATGACCTTCGTGTCCGGTACTGGTACGACTGCCATCTCTATTCATCATTGATTTCTTTCCTTGTAATTGGGCAGCAGCATCTATGGTAAATGTTCCATTTGTTACTATTTCATCCCCATTGTTTAAACCAGATAAAACCTCATAGTTATCTCCTAGGTGGTTACCCAAATCAACTTCCCGCATTTCAAAAACAGGTTGTTCAGGATTAGTTTTTATATAGACCACGGAACGTTCACCAGTCCATAAAATGGCTGATGAAGGAATAGTTACAGCTTGCTTCAGACTTGAAGCTTTACCTTTAATGTTTCCTTCAACAAACATACCTGGTTTAAATAGTTCGCCCTTATTGTTTAAAACGGCTCTCAACTTTACGGTTCTGGTTTTTGTATCCAATATCGGGTCTATGAAATCGACCTTAGTTATAAACTCTTTATTAGGATATGCGTTAGTTACTATTGAAACTTCTTGTCCTTTTTTAAACAAATCAATTTGATTTTCATACACATCAAAGACTGCCCAAACGGTATTCAGATTTGCAATTTTCAGTAAAGGCTGTCCTTGTTTTATATAGTCACCCTGTTCTACCAATTTTTCTGAAACCGTTCCAGAAACTGTTGCATAAACAGGAAAATTTTCTTGAACCTTCCCGGTTTCTTCAATCCGATTAATTTGATTTTCAGATAGCTTCCACAATTTTAATTTATTGCGAACTGCTTTGTATAAATCAGGTTGAGATTCTTTCAAAGAAGCTGCGGTGATTAATTCTTGTTGTGCAGCATATAAATCTGGTGAATATATAGAAGCTAAAAGTTGACCTTTACGCACTTCTTCACCTGTGAAGCTAATATTTAGCCGTTCTATTCTACCTGAGAAATAACTTACTTGGACTGCATTTGCTTCTTCATTTTCAGCAATCTTGCCTGACAGTTTAATCATATTGTCCTTAGTGATTTCACTGCCGACTATTGATGTCTGAATGTTAGCTAACGCCAAAGCATTTTCAGTCATTTTGAATTGCTCAGCTGAAAGACCATCAGCTCCAACCTCAGCTGGTATTAAATCCATACCACAAATAGGGCAATCTCCAGGTTCGGGTTGCATGATCTGTGGATGCATTGAACAGGTCCACATTTGATTAGTTTCTACTACTTCGTCGTGGTTGTGTTCTGGTTCTTTATTTGTTGAATTACCAAATAGTAACCACCCTAGTAGTAACCCAACAGCCAATACTCCGAAATAAACGATATATTTTTTCATGCTTTATTTTTTTATTTTGATGTTGAAAATTATTGTCACTCTTTCCCAGGCAAGAGAAATGGTACCTTCAGTTTCATTTGTTTTAACTATTTCATACTTTAAATGTTCGGTTATTTCTTCTGAAAGTATTGGTGATACCTTAAACCGAAGGACATCATCATTTTCATCGTATTCATCTTTTCCGTGTTGATCCCAATTGGAATTAAAAATAATCGTCCATTCATCTCTTGAAGGAATTGTAAAAAATCCGTATTTACCCGCTGGAAGTAATTGCTCATCGATAGTTAAGTCTTTATTAGTCTCTATCCAAGTCGCCATATGCGCACCAGCTTGCCAAACTTGGTCGTAAGCTAACAAGCCACCAAAAATTATCCTATCCCGTACTCCTGGTGATGAGTAATCTATGTGTATATGAGCATCACCAATCATGGCCATGGTTGAGGTATGAGGACTTAATGGTTTTTTCTTTGGTTCTTCTACTTCCTCCGTAGCGTTATGATTGTGTTTTTGTTCTTCGGAAGTTGTCTTTTCGTTTTTACAACCTACCGTTAGAAGCACTATTGCAATTAATATGTTGATATTTTTCATCAGTTATTTTTTTATAGTTAAACTTTAATTGATCTTAATCGTAATGCGTTTGCTATAACCGAAACAGAGCTAAAACTCATTGCCAAAGCTGCTATCATCGGTGATAACAGTATTCCAAAAAATGGGAACAACACACCTGCTGCAACAGGCACACCTAATGTGTTATATATGAGCGCAAAAAATAAATTTTGTTTTATATTTCTCATCACGTGATTACTTAAATTTCGAGCTTTAACAATACCTTGTAAGTTACCTTTAACCAACGTAATCATTGCACTTTCAATCGCTACATCTGTACCTGTTCCCATAGCAATTCCAACATCGCTTTTAGCCAATGCTGGTGCATCATTAATCCCGTCACCAGCCATAGCAACAACTTTTCCTTTTTGCTGAAGTTTTGCTACTTCTTCAAGTTTGTCTTCTGGTAGCATACTGGCTTTAAAATCAGCCATGTTTAGTTCTGATGCGACTGCTCGGGCTGTATCCTGATTATCACCTGTGAGCATTATAACATTAATGCCTTTTTCTTGAAGTGCTTTGATAGCTTTGGCACTTGTTTCTTTTATCTTATCGCCAATAACTACATACCCAACAACGATATTATCTATTGCTAAATAAGAAACTGTTTTACCTTGTTTCTGGTAGGTTTTAGCTTCATCTTTCATTTTAGTTGTAATGTCTGCTTTCGCATATTCCATCATTTTAGGATTACCCAATGCTACTTTTTTTCCATCCATTTTGGCTTCAACACCTTTTCCTGTAACAGCACTAAAATCTTCAGATTTTATTATTTCAGTATTATGCTCCTTCCCATATTTTACAGTAGCTTCTGCCAATGGATGTTCGCTATTAATATTTAATGAAACGATATGTTGAAGCACATCTGTTTCGCTTAAAGCATCATTAAAAGTACCTACGGTTTCAACGGTTGGTTTTCCTTCCGTAATTGTTCCTGTTTTATCAACTATCAGCGTATTAACCTTATTCATTTTTTCAAGTGCTTCGGCATTTTTAATCAAGACACCATTTTGCGCACCCTTACCAACACCAACCATCACCGACATTGGTGTTGCCAGACCTAATGCACACGGACATGCTATGATTAGAACTGCAATTGCATTTACCAAAGCATAAACGTAAGCTGGCTCTGGCCCCCAAATTGACCATACAACAAATGTGATTACCGATATGATAACTACAATTGGTACAAAATAACCCGAAACTTTATCTGCTAAATTTTGAATAGGTGCACGACTTCTACTGGCATCATTCACCATATGGATAATTTGTGATAACAGTGTGTCACTTCCTACCTTTTCAGCTTTCATTAAAAAGGATTGATTACCATTAATGGTTCCACTACTAACTTTATCATTTTCAGCTTTGTTAACTGGAATAGGTTCACCCGTAATCATCGATTCGTCAATACTGGTATTGCCTTCTGTAATCACACCATCCACGGGAATCTTATCACCTGGTTTAACTTTAAGTATATCATTGAGTTCTATATCATCTATACTAACTTCAACCTCTTCGTCATCAACAATTTTTATCGCCTTATTAGGTGCTAACTTCAACAGTTCTTTAACTGCCGAATTAGTTTTGCTATGTGCACGAGCTTCTAACAATTGGCCTAAAAGTACAAGTGTTAGAATCACTGTTGCCGCTTCAAAATACACATGAACTGCACCTAATTCAGTTTTAAACTGTTCAGGAAATACATTAGGAAAAAGCATACCAATGACACTGAACAACCATGCTACACCAGCACCTATTCCAATAAGGGTAAACATATTGAGGTTCCACGTTTTTATGCTTTTATATGCACGTTCAAAAAACATCCATGTGGTATAAAAAACTACTGGAATGGACAATGCAAACTGAATCCAATTCCAAAAATTTTGTTCCATTATGTCGTATAATGGATTGTTATTGAGCATCTCACTCATCGCAATTAAGAAAATGGGCAATGTAAATGCTGTGGCTATCCAAAACTTATCTAATAGTTTTTTATAGGTTTTTTCTTCTGCTGAAAAGTCTGGTTGCATTGGTACTAAATCCATTCCGCAAATTGGACATGAACCTGGCTCATCTTTTATAACTTCTGGATGCATTGGACAGGTCCATTGTTCTGATGAAGACATGGATAGATTTTGTTCTTCAACCAAATCCATTCCGCAGACAGGACAATCACCTGGCTTGTCATAGGTTTTATCCCCTTCACAATGCATAGGGCAATAAAATGTACCTGTACCTTTTCCTTTAGGTTGCTTTTTCTTATTATGTTCAGAATGTTGATGATTTTTTCCTTGTTTATGAATACTGTATCTGTCACCCTCATATCTAAGAGCATCCTGGAACTTTTCTATAGGAATATGCATTTCCATTTCAATCGTTGCCTCAGCCTTTTCTAAATCGACAGAAGTTGCTAAAACACCTTCGACTTTAGATAAGATTTCTTCTACATGATTACGGCAAGCGTTACATGTCATACCATTTATGTGATAGGTATGCTTCATTGCTTAGATAATTTTAAAGTGATAGTATGATTAATCGTCAAATCATCAATATGACCAGCAATGGTATTATCAAATGTTTTAAAATGCATATGCATATCTGTAGTATGATGAGTAAATACAGCTTTGTGCTTTGTAGAATAAAAGCCAATAATCAGGACTTCTTCATTTGTTAGGTTTCCGCTTAAGCCCGATTCTTTATGTTTTTCGTGTGAATGAACCGTATCTCCTTCTTCCCAGTCAATAACATGCCAAGCCAATGTTGTTACTTGACCATCTAATAAGAATGGAAAAGGTTGGTCCGTGTTCAATCCATTTAATTTGGCAGTCTCAAATATCGATTTCTCCAATTCATCTTTAGTGCTACCTTCTATTATAAATTCATCCCATTCTTCAACTTCAGCATACACAAGTAAGGATGCCTTGATATCATATGTGTCCTTAAGTTTAATGTTTCCATCAACAACAGAACTGTTGTGTGGTTCACTATTGAATATTTGAATTTCTCCTTTTAAATTTTCCACAGCACCTAGTGCATATAGATTCTCATTATTTCTTAGGCTATCTAAACTAACTACTGGTTGAAGGTTCCCAGACATTATGGTTTTAAGTGCGCCAGCGTACTTAACTGTTGTGTTCATTTTATTTGACTGACAAGAAACTCCAACTACCATCAGTATTACTATTAATATTGGATAGATTAATTTTCTCATTGTTAGCTGGTTAAGTAGTTAATTATAGTTGACTGGACGTAATATGATTTAATCGATTCTATTAGATTCAATTGAAATTTCAACTGCAGTTCTTGTATGTCTAAAACATCATTGAAATCGATGGTTCCAGTTTCGTAACTTTTAATTAATATTTCCTCGGCATCCCTTGCTTGTCCTAAGTTCTTGGTTTGAGTTGTATAGTTGATTCTCGAAGATATCCTATCATTAATAGCTTTATCCAAAACCGTTTGTAGTCTGTTCAAACGTTCTTGTTTTTGCGCTATAATTTCTTGCTGGCG
>CAJIBQ010000238.1_pt1 | contig 14866 bp, 16 predicted proteins | sample 9199391 | NCBI WGS metagenome assembly CAJIBQ01 (sample SAMEA7708309, study PRJEB35096) | sediment metagenome | biome: marine neritic benthic zone biome [ENVO:01000025]; feature: sediment [ENVO:00002007]; material: shallow marine sediment [ENVO:03000034] sea grass bed [ENVO_01000059] ... | reverse complement strand
TCATTATTTTGACGATAAGAACTGTGTTGGAAGATTTCCGCTAGCAACGAACGAAACCTATACCAACAGACAAACCAATGAGCGTGTAACCAACACCGAATGGCACAATATTGTGGTAAGGAATAAAGCGGCCGAAATTTGTGAAAAATACCTGAAAAAGGGAGACCGGGTTTATATAGAAGGCCGGATCAAAACACGAAAATGGCAGGATGATAAGGGCAATGATCGTTATTCGACTGAGATCCATTGTACTGATTTTACTTTCCTGACAACCAGGAGCGAATCCCAGGCGGATCAGTCTACACCACCTGTAGCCACTCAGGCGGTTAATATGCCGAGCAATGAAAATGGACCTGCTATGGAAACGGAGGACGATGACCTTCCGTTCTAAGAATGACTAAAAACGAAAGATCTTGGATCCTGACCCCTTAAGTTCGTATTACATATTACTGCTTATAGACCTTTCAACGGTAATTGGCTATTCAATTCTTGCTGTACTTTTGATGTGTTCTGCGCTGGTATCCGGGGCAGAGGTCGCGTTGTTTTCATTAACCCGCTCTGATATCGATTCGGAGCTGGATGGTAAATCAAAGTCGATCGAAGTGGTAAATAAATTGCTAGATCACCCTCAGAAATTATTGGCAACAATCCTTGTGGCAAATAATTTCATCAACATTGCGATTGTACTCTTGTTCGCCTATTTGAGTTCCGATCTCTTCACTTTCATCTCAACCCCATGGATCAAATTCCTGGTGGAAGTAATTATTGCAACCTTTCTGATCTTGCTGTTTGGCGAAATCCTGCCAAAAATATATGCCAGTAGAAATAACATCAAGTTTTCAAAACTCATGGCATATCCGCTTAAGTTTCTGGATAAGGTGTTTTCGCCCCTTAGCATTCCCATGCAGAAATTTACCCTGGCCATCAACAATAAATTGAGAAAGAAAAAGGCCAATATCAGTGTTGATCAACTCACCCAGGCCCTGGAATTGACCAGTGATGAAGATACCACCAAGGAAGAACAAAAATTGTTGGAAGGGATCGTTTCTTTTGGGAACACAGACACCAAACAGGTCATGCGTCCAAGGATTGATATTTTTGCACTGGAAAAGAAAATGTCATTTGAAGAGGTTATCGAAGAAGTCATTAAGCATGGCTATTCAAGGATTCCGGTTTATGATGATAACGTGGATAACGTTATAGGGGTGCTCTATATCAAGGACCTGCTTCCGCATATCGACAAGACCACTTTTAATTGGAATGAACTGATCCGTGATCCTTTCTTCGTGCCAGAAAACAAGAAACTGGACGATCTGATGGTCGAATTCCAGGACAAGAAAGTTCACCTGGCAGTTGTGGTTGATGAATACGGAGGAACCTCAGGGGTGGTTTCGCTTGAGGATATAATCGAGGAAATTGTTGGTGACATCAGCGATGAGTTTGATGATGATGACATCGTCTATTCCAAATTAGATGATAATACCTTTATTTTTGAAGGCAAGACTACACTAAAAGAATTTTATAAGATCGTTAAGATAGATGACAATTCTCAGTTTGAAGATGCAAAGGGAGAGGCTGAGACCTTAGCAGGATTTTTACTTGAATCATCCAAAAGCTTTCCTAAACGACAGAGCAAAATATATTTTGGAAATTTCGTTTTTAAGGTAGAAGCAATTGACAAAAAACGCATCAAGCGCATTAAGGTTAGCATCAATGATTCCGTCTAGGCTCCTGTATTTATTCATAGTTTTGATCGTTCTGTCGGGATGCAGGAAGGATCCCATACCAAAACCAAAAGCCTTTTTAAGGTTGGACTACCCGCCGGCAAAATATGTGACCGAATCATCTGGTTTACCCTTTTCATTCGAGCGAAATGTATTAGCCGACAGTATCACTTCCATAAAATCTTCAACTGATAATAAAACGAAAGGAATAGACCTGGTGTATAGAAGTTTGAAAGGCACAATATTTTTGACATATAAACAAGTTGACCGGGATAACCTGGAACTTTACCTCTTAGATGCCCAGAATATGACTCAAAAACATACCATTAAAGCAGACGAGATCATAGAACAGCCTTATCTGGATGAAGAGAACAGGGTTTATGGCATGTTCTATGAAGTTGGAGGGAACGCAGCATCACAATCGCAATTTTATGTTACAGACAGCCTGAATCATTTCATAACGGGATCGCTTTATTTCTACGCCAAGCCAAATTACGACTCCATCCTTCCGGCGGCATATTACTTGAGGAATGACATCAAGCACTTGATGGAAACCATAAGATGGGAATAAAAAAACCACTCCGAAGAGTGGTTTAATAAGTTTCACAATATTCTTTTAAGCCTTAGAAGCACAACAGGCCTTCTCGCAGTTCTCGGCACAAGCTTTCTTTTCTGCTTCAGTCTTGCCTTTGCAACATGCCTTTTCGCAATTAGGATCGCATTCCTTTTTGGCTTGCTCACCATCGTGGGTCTTCATGTCCTTAACCTTGTAAACATCGCCAACCTTAGTTACTGTTTCTTCTAATGAAGCCGTTGTAACCTTGGCTTCGTCAAACTCGACCATAGCAAGTCTTTTATCAAAATCAACCTTTGCGGTTTTAACACCTTCCATACCGGCCAATTTCTTTTCGATCGTTTTAGCACAACCCATTTCACAGGTCATACCATCGATAGTAAATTCTGCAATTGCATATTTGGCATTGGGATCAAGTTTATTTTCCGTGGTCTCAGTTTCAACCGCAATTTCTTTTACTTCAGGCTGAGACTCATTTTTGCATGCCATGATCAATAAAATGACCATTGCAGCTCCAAATAGATTTTTCAATGATTTCATAAATAAATAGTATTAATTTCTGCACAAATTTAATAATAAATGGGCGTAATTGCGCTGCGAATAAAGACTTTATAACCAATTTTTTGCCTGTGCAATTAAAGCAGACCAAATGGATATACTTAGGGGTTCTCTCTTTGATTTGGGGCAGTTCCTTCATTTTGATGAAGAAAAGCCTCCTGGGGTTCACACCTCCTCAATTGGCCAGCCTAAGGATTGTTCTAACGGCTTTTTTTATCCTGATATTCGGTTATTACAGTTTGAGATCCATAAAAAGGAATGAATGGAAGTGGGTGATTATCACCGGCTTTGTAGGTACTTTTTTCCCTGCCTTGTTCTTCGCTTATGCCATTACTGAAATCGACAGCGCTGTTGCTTCAATTTTGAACTCACTGGTGCCGCTGAATACAGTTCTGTTTGGGTTTGCGATCTTTAAAATAGCCTCCACCAAACGGCAGATCCTTGGCGTCATATCGGGTTTTATAGGAACTTGTATCCTGATAGGATATGGCGCCCAGCTCAACCCACAGCAAAATTATCTGTATGCCGGTTTTGTCATTCTTGCAACAGTGATGTATGCATTTAATGTCAACATTATCAAAAGATATCTGCAGGATGTGAAAGCCATTGCTATAGCGGCAGGAAATTTTGTAGCCATATTGGTGCCTGCTATTATTATGTTGGTCCTTTCAGATTTCTTCAGTACCGAAACCTTGAATGGGCCAAACTTTTGGATGGCATTCCTCTATACAGTGATTCTCGCAGCATTTGGTACAGCACTTGCCAAAGTTCTGTTCAATAAGCTTGTACAGATATCTACACCTGTATTTGCCTCTTCGGTAACCTATCTTATGACGGTTGTGGCCCTCGGTTGGGGTATACTGGATGGCGAAAGGTTTACGGTCTTACAAGGCTTTGCAACAATCTTGATCCTGCTAGGCGTTTACCTCTCCAACAGAAAGAAATAAAAAACCCGGAACATAACTGCTCCGGGTTAATCATATTCATATGACGTGATTAATTAAAGTCGGCGTCTGTTACACCTTCATTCACTTTCACGTTGTTGATCTTCATCGAGATGGTCTGTGGACCTGATTTTATGGTTTGATGATAAGGGAAATAAACACCATTTACAGGAGAATAATCCGCAAAATCAACAACCGATGTAAAGGTCTGTCCTTGAGATTTCACCTCGGATTCTATACGTAAGAGATAACCCGATTCAGCATCATAATACCTGAAAGAAGGCTTTTCGCCATTCATCACCTTCAGCTTGTAAACATCCTTGCCATCCATTGTGGTAAGGGCATCAAGGCTTACAGATGATGCTTCGAAATACAATTCCGGGAAAATGGCATATTCAGCTTTCCTTTCCGCGATCTCTTCTTCGGTAAGCGGCTTCTTCATACCTTGTTGCTCGGCATAACCAGCCTCACCGTTGAATTTTTGTTTTAGCAATACGCCCATGCCTTCAGCGCTCATTTCAAGGGATTCCTTGTTCGGAGCCATTTGCTTGATATCGGCAGTCAGGCTCATCGGAACACCTTCAATTGAAACATCGGCCATGGAATGGACACTGCTAATAGATTTTGCCTTTTCGTTACCTCCAATAGCCTTGATATAATTGTCTAAAACTGTTTGAGCACTTACACCATCAGGAATAGGTTTTGAGAATTCGGGACGATCCACTTCATTTCCATAGGTGTCAAAGAATTTGACAGGGATACCTGTTTTTTCGAGGTTTTCAAGTACATCAGCACCCTTTCCTACCACAACAATTCGAGAATTTTCGGGTTTGAAATAAGTGTTTGCAACCCGCTTAACATCATCTATCGTAACAGCATTGATCTTTTCCAGGTATGTTTCATAGAAATCTTCAGGCAGATTATTGATTTTGATGTTCAATGCGTATTGCGCCAAGGTTTGCGGGCGCTCCAGGGCAAGTACAAAATCACCAGTATATTTGGCTTTGGCATTTGCCAGGTCTTTTGGGTCAACAAGCTCGGTCCGGATCCGTTTAACTTCCTTGATGGTCTCAACTACTGAGCTATCAGTAACCTCATTCCGCACTGCCGCGGACGCTGAAAAACGTGATACATACTTATCTGATCCCAAATTTGATCGCGCACCGTATGTATATCCGTGTTCTTCTCTCAAGTTCATATTTAAGTAGCTGTTGAATCCACCACCCAGAATCTTATTGGCAATCAGTACTGCATGATAATCCGGATCACTCATTTTTAAGGTCGTAGTATTCATCAGTGCTACATTAGACTGCACCGCGTTAGGCATATCCACAAAATTGATTTGCATATACTGTGCATTCTGGCTGGCATTTGGAACTCCAAGATCCAGGTTAGAACCTTTCACCCAAAGCCCAAATGACTCCTCTATCTTTTTTCTGATCGCATTGGTGTCAATGTCCCCTATCACCACGAGGTAGGCATTAGCCGGATTGAAATGTTGTGTGTAATAGGCCTTGACATCTTCAAGAGCAATATTATTGAGAGTAGCTTCTGAGACGTATTCGCCATAAGGATGATGAGTGCCATAAGCCAGAGCAGGCCCAACACGACCAGCAACTTGATCGACACTCTTTTCTCCCGCCTTAAGACCCTCAATGGCTTTTTCCTTTTCCTTTTGAAATTCCTCCTCCACGAGAAGCGGGTTTATAGCAGCATCTGCCATAAGTTCGAGTATACGACTGGCATATTTCGACAATCCACTGGCAAAACCACCACTTGAACCAAAATTGACGTTAGCACCAAGAAAATCTACTTCCTCGTTGAAGTCGTCCTTAGAAATACTTTTAGTGCCATTTCCAAGCATGGCACCAAGAATTCCTGACACCCCGGCCTTGTCCCCCTCTATTGCAGGTACATTATCAATATTCAAATTATAAGAAACCCTCGGTAGTTTATGGTTTTCAACAAGCATAATGGTCATGCCATTGGCCATTTTAAATTCTACAGGTTTTTGTAATTGTATTTTAGGAGCAGGCCCAGGCATGGGTTGCTTTGATCTGTCAATTTGAGCTGTTGCACCTAAGGAGATCAGGAACAAGCTAATAACTGCAAATAATTTTATTTTCAGAGTATTCATATTATTCATCTTTTGCTTCTGGTAAATATTCGAGTATTAATCGCTGGTTTGGTTTAAGATACTTCGCTGCAACGGCCTTTAATTCCTCCCTGGTAATCGAGCGGTAAATTTCGATCTGTGAATTGATCAGATCTGTGTCACCATAGAGCAGATAGAAATTTGCAAGTGAGCCAGCAATGCCCTGAATGCTCGAGTTCGAATTAACAAATTGATTTTCAAATTTATTTTGAAGTTTTTGAAAATCTCTTTCTGAAATCAAGTCGGTTTGCAGCTTTACGATTTCCTCATCGATCTCCTTGATCAAGTCATCCAGGGACGTATCTCCCAGAGGAAGACCAAAGACCACATAAGTTCCATAATCCTCTTGGCTCAAATTAATTGCTCCTACCTGAAGCGCCATCTTTTTATCGTCAACGATTTTCTTATAAAGTTTAGACGATCTACCACTACTCAGATAATTCGAGATCATGTTGAGAACATATGATTCTCTTTCTTTAAATGAAGGCGTTCTATATGCCGCCATTACTGCAGGGATCTGAATATTTGGGTCGTATGCTTTGGCCCGAAATTCTTGAGTAATTGGATCTTCCTTTGGGAAATTCCTGCTAATGTCTGCGCCACGTGGTATTGGGCCAAAATAGTCCTCAATCATTCTCTTCACAGATGGCTTATCAATGTCACCGGCCACAACCAAAACGGCATTGTTCGGCACATAAAACTTTTTATTAAAAGCTTGGAATTCTTCAAGAGTTGCTGCATCGAGATGTTCCATCTTACCAATCGTAGTCCATCGATAAGGATGATTCTTGAACATGTTAAGCTTAATATATTCGAGGAAACGCCCGTAAGGACTGTTGTCAACTCTGAGTCGTTTTTCTTCCTTTACAACCTCGTTTTGAGTATCGACTCCAATTTGGTTGATTACCGGATGAAGTAATCTTTCCGATTCCATCCATAAACCAAGCTCTACATTATTAGATGGAAATACTTCATAATAATAGGTGCGATCGTCATTGGTTGTCGCATTGTTACTTCCTCCATGAGAAGATACGATTTCGAACCATTTGCCACGTTCAATATTCTTCGTACCCTCGAACAGTAAATGTTCAAAGAAATGGGCAAATCCTGTTCGTTCCGGATCCTCATCCTTAGCACCAACATGATAGGAAACTGCAACTGTTACAACAGGAGCAGAATTATCCTGGTGCAGAATGACATGAAGACCATTGCTCAGATCATATTCTTCAAATTCGACCTGTTGGGCATGCAAAGCAAACATCGCAAGGATACCAATGATTGATAATAATTGGTTTTTTCTCATTTGACTGTTTTTAGAATTATAATAAGATTTGACGCAATTATATGAAGTAAGTTACGTCGCATGCAAAAATAAGAAACATGGGCAAAGTCCACAGATTTTTTATGAAGAAAATAACAACTTTTTAAGGACTCAAAACATTTGTTCTTTTCTGATTTTGCTGTATATTTGCACCCGCCTTCTTCGGGAGGGTAATTTGTAAAAAACATTAATAACGCTATGTACGCAATTGTAGAGATAGCAGGGCAGCAATTCAAAGTTGCGAAAGACCAGAAGGTATTTGTCAACCGTCTTAAAACCGATGAAGGTAAGAAAGTCGCATTCGACAATGTACTTCTTATCGGTGATGGTGACAAAGTAACCGTTGGCGCCCCGGCTATAAATGGCGCTCAGGTTGGGGCAAAGGTCCTCAAGCATTTAAAGGGCGACAAAGTGATCGTTTTTAAGAAGAAACGACGAAAAGGCTATAAGGTGAAAAATGGACATCGCCAATGGCTAAGTGAAATTCAAATAGAAAGCATCGTTGCTTCGGGTGCTAAAAAAGCTGCACAACCAAAGGCAGAGCCAAAAGCGAAAGTTGAGGCCAAACCTCCAGTAGAACCTAAGGCAAAAGCAACTCCTAAAGCAAAGGCTGAAACCAAAGCACCAGCGAAAGCTGAGGCAGCTACAGATGATCTCAGTAAACTAACTGTAGCCCAGCTTAAGGCAATGGCTAAGGAAAAAGGATTAACAGGATACTCTAGCATGAAAAAAGCTGAGTTGATCGCTGCATTAAGTTAAAGACAAAACATAAAATCGAAATATCATGGCACATAAAAAAGGAGTCGGAAGTTCGAAAAACGGAAGAGAATCGGAATCTAAACGCCTTGGCGTAAAGATTTTTGGTGGCCAGAACGCGGTGGCAGGAAATATTATCGTAAGACAACGCGGAACGACCCACAAACCTGGTGAAAACGTTTATGCCAGCAAAGATCATACTTTGCATGCTGCAATTGACGGAATTGTGAAATTTCAGAAAAAGAAAGGCAATAAATCATTTGTTTCCATTATTCCTCACCAAGCATAGATTAAAACGATAAACAACTTATAAACCCTTCCAAACCGGAAGGGTTTTTTTATTACTTGATTATATCTCTAATAATCTTCAGATGATGATTGGTGTGAACTTGTAAGAAACGCATACTTTGTGAGCGCTTAAGCAGTCCGAATACCGGGTGATCAAAATATGCATACTTATCTAATTCCAGCATTTTTGTAGCATTCTGTCGAGCTTCTTCCAGTTGGCTGTAAATATCCTGAGTAAGGATGTTTTCAGGAGGTGTAACCGACTGCGGTGATTGGGCTCTACCTCTGGGGATATAATTCATAGACAGAGAAACAGTCCTGATCATGCTGAATGAACTGTCAAAATCTTCGGGATCTGAATCTTCAAGTGACAGGTAAATTTGATTGACCGTCTTTAGCATATGATCGAGATGCCAGGCTACATCCGCCTGTGACACTTCGGTATTGATCACATCGCGTTGTTCAATAAAGGATTCTACCTCATTCAAATAACTCTCGAGGAAATCGGATTGATTGGTGTTCATCTTAAGCTTGGCAAAAAAGAAAATGGCCAGCGCAAGGAAGATGATTATTTTTAGAAATCTTTTCATATCGAAGATTAAAGATAAAAGAAAACCCCTGCCAAATGACAAGGGTTGATATTTTTAATATTCAGATAATATTAATACCTGTAGTATTCCGGTTTGAAAGGACCTTCCTTTTTCACACCGATATATTCGGCCTGATCGTTTCGAAGTTCGGTCAGTTCCACACCGATCTTATCCAGATGTAAACGCGCCACTTTCTCATCGAGATGTTTCGGCAACATATAAACCTTGTTCTCATACTGATCGCTATTCTTCCAAAGTTCGATCTGTGCCAAAGTCTGGTTAGTAAATGAATTGCTCATCACAAAACTCGGGTGTCCTGTGGCACATCCCAGGTTGACCAAACGCCCTTCAGCGAGAATGATAATGTCCTTCCCGTTCAAGGTATACTTGTCTACCTGTGGTTTGATCTCCACCCTGGTATCACCATAATTGTCATTTAACCAGGCCATATCGATCTCATTGTCAAAATGACCGATGTTGCATACGATAGCCTTATCTTTTAAAGCCTCAAAATGTTTACCTTCTACAATGTCCTTATTGCCAGTTGCTGTAACCAGAATATCGGTTTCAGCAATAACACTTTCGAGTCGCTTCACCTCGAATCCATCCATCGCAGCCTGCAATGCACAGATCGGGTCGATCTCTGTAATTGTTACTATTGCACCTGCTCCACGGAATGAAGCAGCAGTCCCTTTACCAACATCTCCATAACCACAAACCACAACTCGCTTTCCGGCAATCATGATATCAGTAGCTCGTTTTACGGCATCTACAGCACTTTCCCGGCAACCATACTTATTATCGAATTTACTTTTAGTAACCGAATCATTTACGTTGATGGCAGGCATTGGCAAGGTTCCGTTCTGCATACGGTCGTAAAGCCTGTGCACACCTGTAGTTGTTTCTTCAGAAAGGCCTTTGATTCCTGGCACCAATTCAGGGTATTTGTCAAATACCATATTAGTTAGGTCACCACCATCATCAAGGATCATATTCAGGGGCTTTCTGTCTTCACCAAAGAATAAGGTTTGCTCAATACACCAGTTGAATTCTTCTTCGGTCATACCCTTCCAAGCATAAACAGGGATCCCAGCCTCGGCAATAGCTGCAGCAGCCTGATCCTGAGTAGAGAAAATGTTACAGGAACTCCAGGTTACTTCAGCGCCCAATTCAAGAAGTGTTTCAATCAAAACAGCAGTTTGAATGGTCATATGCAAACAACCTGCGATTCGGGCACCTTTAAGCGGTTGAGTATCTTTGTATTCCTCTCTTAAGCTCATCAGACCCGGCATTTCAGCCTCGGCCAATTCGATCTCCTTTCTTCCCCATGAAGCAAGCGTCATGTCCTTCACTTTGAAAGGAACGTAAGGAACTGTTTTTGTGTTCATAGTTGTATATTTGTCTTTGTAAATTTGCGACTGCAAAGTTACGCAATAAGTATTAAAAAACTAAATGCCACTCTATAAAAGCTTAGAACCTGATAAAAGCACCCAACTTAAGATTTGGAAGATAGAAGAATCGTTCGAAACACTGTTAAAACCTCTCGAATTACAAAAATCAAGTTTGGATCGTGTAACGAACATGAAAAGTGAGATCCATCAGAAAGGTTTTCTTAGTATCAGGCATTTATTGCGTCAATTTGGATATACAGATTCGGACCTCTATTATGATGAGAATGGGAAACCTCACCTTTATGACGGGAAATATATTTCTATCTCTCATTCGTTCCAATATTCAGGTGTTGTAATTAGCGACCATCCAGTTGGAATCGATATTGAAAAGCAACGCCCGAAGATCAAAAAGATCGCCAACAAGTTCATCGATTATGAGTTCCAGTACCTCGATCTCAAAAAACCGGATTGTATCAACCTTTTGACCATCATCTGGTGCATAAAGGAATCCCTGTACAAGTTATTTGCAAAACCCGGCTTGAGTTTTAAGCAACATACTCTGGTCATACCTTTTAATCAAACCGATCCTGAAACCTGCGCATGGATCGATTTTGAGAAGATTAAAAACAGATATACCTCGAGGTTCTTCGAATTTGAGGGTTTCACCTGTGCATATGTGCTTCCCTGAATGAATGCGATCTACCAAAAAATATCGAAAGCATCCATCGAGGGCAAGAAAATGATAGCCATTCTCATCGATCCAGATGAAGTGGATTTTCACAGCATGGATCTAATAGTTGAGAAGATCAACGCATCAATGATCGATTTTATATTTGTGGGTGGCAGTGACGTTCAGATTGGATTAACGGATAGATTGGTTGAAAAACTTAAACAATCATCTGATATTCCAATTGTCCTTTTTCCAGGAGATGTGGATCAGATTTCAAACAAAGCTGATGCGATGTTGTTTTTGAGCTTGATCTCAGGCCGAAATCCCGATTATCTTATTGGAAAGCAGGTTGAGGCCGTAAGCAGAATCGATGAAAACCTGCTTGAAATCATTCCAACGGGGTACATTTTAGTTGAGAATGGAAAACTTACTTCAGTTGAACGTGTAACGGGTACTCGTCCGATGCCAAAGCATGATATGAAGGCCATTTGTGATACGGCTAAAGCAGGTGAATTCCTGGGCAATAAACTCATTTATCTTGAGGCTGGTAGCGGTGCTTTGGATCCTGTTCCTGCCTATATCATCCAGAAGGTTAAGGAAAAACTTTCAGTACCACTACTCGTTGGTGGCGGGATCAAAGACCCTGCAACTATTGAGAAAATGCATAACGCAGGAGCCGATATTGTGGTGATTGGAACAGCAATTGAACAAGACCTGTCCTTTTTTGACAATCTGATATGACCGAGATCCTCAACTTCTTTATCGATGCTTACAGGTCAAGCCCGGTCCATATGATCGTGTTGGAAGCCATTGCTTTTGTCTTTGGAATACTCAGCGTGTACTATGCAAAAAAAGAAAATATCTGGGTTTATCCAACCGGGATTATCTGCACAGCTATAACGGTCTATCTTCTTTATGTTAACCAATATTTTGGAGATATGATGATGAACTTTTATTATACGGTCATGAGTGTATATGGCTGGTGGAACTGGTCTCGAAAAAAGAACGATATCTACGTATTAAAGGTATCCCGAACAACGAAGAAGGAAAAAAACATTGGCGTGCTGTTCTTTCTGCTTACTATAATAGTAACTTATTCTGTCTACATGGCATATGGGTACGACATGGAAATTCCCAATTATATCGACGTGCTAACCTCGGGTATATTTTTCACTGCCATGTGGTACATGGCAAATAAGAAACTTGAGAATTGGACGTTGTGGATCATAGCAGATCTGATAACAATTCCGTTGTATGCATATCGCGGACTGGGTATGTTGTCGTTGCAGTATGTGGTATTTACGATTTTAGCTATTCAAGGATATATCGAATGGAAGAAGACCTTAAACAACAAGATTCAGACTGCTTAAAGGTAGTTATATACGGACCGGAATCTACCGGAAAAACTACCTTGGCCCAAAGACTGGCCAGGCATTACAATTCGGTTTGGGTTCCGGAGTATGCGCGAGAATATTTGCAGGATAAATGGAATAATGAACGCCTTACCTGCCAACCCGAGGACCTTTTGCCAATAGCAATCGGTCAGATGCGACTGGAAAATGAACTCGCCCGGAAAACCAATACCGTACTGATCTGTGATACCGACTTGTTAGAAACAAAGGTCTATTCAGAATCATATTATGCCGGTACATGCGATCCAATTCTAGATAAATATGCCTTGGAAAATCAATATGATATGTACTTTTTGACCTATATTGATATTCCATGGATTGCCGATGATCTGCGCGATAAACCTAATGAAAGAGAACGAATGTTCAAGGCATTTGAAAAGGCGTTGATCGATAGTGAAAAACCCTATCATCTCATCAAAGGAAATAAGGACGAGCGACTTGAAGAAGCTATAAAAGTTATTGACCAACTACTTAAATCCAAAGTGTGAACTAGTCAAAAGGACCATAATCAAATAAAAAGTAAAGGACTAAGTGCTAGAAATATTGAGGAGCAGTTGAAATTATTCCTTAAGGGCTTGCCATTTGCCGATCTGGTTGAAGCTGCTACTGTAAAGAATGGAATCAAGGTCTGCTCTGAAGAGGAAAAAGCGAAATTGATCACGTACTACGACCACATGCGTGATAAAAAATCCTTGATCAAATTTGTTCCTGCATCAGGTGAGGCATCAAGAATGTTCAAATTCCTCTTTGATTTTCTCAATGATTATCAGCCCAAGGAGGAATCATTGCCGGACTATATTTCAAGAACCGATAAATCTGAAATATCAACGTTCTTTAATCATATCAATCGGTTCCCCTTTTTTGAGCTTTTGCCGAATGAGCTTAAATCAAAGTTTGAGGACCGGCAGTTGTGTGGTGATCTGGCCGTTGAAATTGTTCGGGTATTACTGGATGAATCCCGTATGCATTTAAGTGGCCTTCCAAAAGGGTTGATCCCGTTTCATAAATATGAAGCTGGTATCATATCAGCATTTCACGAGCATTTAAAGGAAGCTGCGAATTTTGCTAGCTCAAATGGCAGGGCGAGACTCCATTTCACGGTTTCAAAACGGCATGAACATAAATTTAAAGATGAATTGGATGCCATACGAAGTCGATTAGAGAAAGAGACCAGAATCCAATTTGAAGTGGGTTTTTCCAACCAGGGAGAAATGACGGATACCATTGCGGTGGATTTGGATAATGAGCCGATAAGAGATAATGAGGGAAATCTTGTTTTTAGAGCATCCGGTCATGGTGCCTTGCTACAGAACCTGAATCGGATTGAAGCTGACCTGGTATTTATCAAGAATGTCGATAATGTAGTTGTGACAGAATATGAAGGGGATATTTCAGAATATAAGAAAATGCTTGGCGGATTGCTTCTTCAATTACAGCGCGATTGCCATGACCAGTTGCAACAGCTCACTCAAGAAGATTTTGACGTTTCTCAACTGGAGGTCATTGGAAACTTTGTAATTGACAAACTCAATCAACAGCTGCCGAGAGGTTTTCACGCCCTGTCCGACCAGGATAAGAGAGGAACGCTTGTCCGGCTCCTCAACCGACCGATACGGGTGTGTGGGATGGTTAAAAATGACGGCCAGCCCGGAGGGGGTCCGTTTTGGGTGCGGGACAAAACCGGACAGATCAGCTTACAGATCATTGAGGCATCACAGGTTGATTCTGCGAATAGAGATCAATTAAACATTTTGAACAATGCATCACATTTTAACCCGGTAGACCTGGTGTGTGGTCTTAAAGATTATAAAGGTGATAAATTCGATCTCACCAACTTTGTCAATTCTGAAACCGCCTTTATCAGCAAGAAGAACTATTTGGGCAAAGATATCAAGGCTTTGGAACTGCCTGGTCTTTGGAATGGAAGCATGTATAACTGGATCACTATTTTTGTGGAAGTTCCCTTGAAAACCTTTAACCCGGTCAAAACTGTAAATGACCTGCTTAAACCCCGGCACCAGGTAAAAAACCTTGAATAAAGATGTGCTCATATCTGAATTGGAATTCAAGACTTCCCGGAGTTCCGGAAGCGGAGGTCAGCATGTTAATAAGGTCTCGTCAAAGGTCAAATTGATCTATGACCTGTTCAACTCCAAAGCATTTTCAGATGACAAAAAGGATCGGTTGATCATGAAACTCGAAGATCGATTGACCAGGTCCGGTAAACTGGTCCTCAATTGTGATCAAACGCGAAGTCAGCATAGGAACAAGGAAATTGTAATTACACGGCTTTTGGATTTGTTGAAGGAAGCCCTGGTTGAAGAAAAGAAGAGGATCAAAACCAAAGTGCCTAAAGGGAGTAAACGAAAGCGCCTTGAAGATAAGCGTAAGCATGCGCAAAAGAAAAAAGGCAGGCAGCCTCCCGAATTGTCTTGAATTATACTTTAAGGTTATGTCAGAATCATTGTTAATAAACAAACATA
>CAJIBQ010000335.1_pt1 | contig 15148 bp, 16 predicted proteins | sample 9199391 | NCBI WGS metagenome assembly CAJIBQ01 (sample SAMEA7708309, study PRJEB35096) | sediment metagenome | biome: marine neritic benthic zone biome [ENVO:01000025]; feature: sediment [ENVO:00002007]; material: shallow marine sediment [ENVO:03000034] sea grass bed [ENVO_01000059] ... | reverse complement strand
CATTCATTCTGATCATTTCCTCGGTTACAATGGTACTGGCAGTGGATGCTGGCCATCTTATGAAGAAAGGAAAAGTCACACTTTACCTATTCCTGACCATTATTTTCGGACTTGTATTTGTCGGGTCACAGGCGTGGGAATGGGCTACATTCATCAAAGGGGATTACGGTGCCGTTCAAACCAAAGGGGGAAATATTCTTCAATTTGTTGATACAGAAGGTAATCGTGTAGCACTTGGTGAATTTGCGGTTGCGGAAGCTAAAGACAGAGAGCGTCATGAAGAGACAACTGGTATATGGTATGATAGCGAAAGTGCTCTGCCAAGCTTCACCATTAGTGAAGTTATTGCAGGAATAGAAGCGAATGAAGATGTACTAGTCCGTATCCAGACCCTTGACGAAAACGGAGAAAAAATCGTTCTGTCAAGAGAGGAATCAGTCAAACAAGTAAGAGACAATGGTAAAGCGATTGTTGAGGGTGCTAACCTCAAGGTTAATGAATATGGTTCCCCGCTGTTTGCAGATTTCTTTTTCTTCATTACGGGTTTTCATGGTTTCCACGTATTCTCAGGAGTGGTGTTCAATGGTATCATCTTCTTCAATGTGATATTGGGGACCTATGAAAAAAGGAAAAGTTATGAAATGGTCGAAAAGGTAGGCTTGTACTGGCACTTTGTAGACCTTGTTTGGGTCTTTATATTTACATTCTTCTACCTGGTATAAATTATAAAATCTGATAAATGGCTGCACACGCACATAAATTAGAAATATTACAAGGGTTGATTAAGTTCAAATCGAACACCCAGAAAATAGTGGGTGTATTGATACTGTTATCCATCGTGACTGGAGTTGAAGTGGCATTAGGTATTTATAAACCGCAATCACTTTCAACACCCTTCATGTCTCCAATTGAAGGCGGTTTTCTGGCCACTTTAGTAAATATTATATTGTCACCGTTTATTTATATGAAACCGCTGAATCTGATCTTCATTATCCTGACGATCGTTAAGGCGTATTATATTACATGGGATTTCATGCACATGCGTGATGAAACGAACTGGCTAAGACGTGTTGTGGTCTGGACCGGTGTGTTTCTGATCTGCTATCTCATTTTTATCTTATTACTAGAAGGAAGTTATATAGAAAGCATTTATTCCAGTGAATATATCAAACGGGATTTTTAACAGATCATAAAGAATTATAAAGGCGGTTTTTAGAACCGTCTTTTTTATTTTTGCACCATGGATTTTGCAAAGATCAAAAAGCCGTTAATCTTAGGGATTTTATTTTTCCTTCCGGTTACCTTTTTATTGTTTTTATACCCGTCAACACACAATTACAATAGCCTTGATATTGTTTATGAAAGTGTTGAGGACATTACAGGGATCTTGCCAGCTGAAAGTAAGGAGTCTGATCTTGCCGATAACATTTCCGTTGTTCTCTTTCTCGGGAAACATCCGATGGCAAATGCGACCGCTGCTTTGAATTTGAAGGAAATGATCTATGATAAGTTCAAAGGTTTCAAAAAATTCCAGGTCCTGGCTTTGGTTCATGAAAGCGGGAGTGAAGAAGTAAAAGATCTTGAAAAAGAGCTATACCAGTACGACGAACTGACCTACTGGGAATTCGTGATGGCGGAAGAAGATGAGATCCGTGACCTGTTCAACAGTTTGCTGAACACTGGAGAATTAAGTGCAGACCTGTTCTACCCGAAGGCTTTTATAATTGATAAAGAATTAAAGCAACGAGGCAGGATCGATGATCGAACGAAAACCGAAATTGAAAAGAATGCTGCACCTTATGGTTTATATGCCTATAACTGTGTTGAAGTATCCGAATTAAAGGATAAGATGAGTGAAGACATGCGAATACTGTTCACCGAATACAGGCAAAGGCGAAAAGGAAATTTTAATTCCTCAACAAGACGTGTAGACGATTTGAAGACAGATGAAGAAAACTAACTATTCATACGTAGGTATAGCATTTATTATTTTGATTTTTGGAATATGGGCCATTCCGAAGATCGTTTCAAATTTCAAATCGGTTGAACTCGAATTGATCGGGCAAGCACCCGAATTCAACTTCATAAACCAGGACAGTCTGCCGATCAGCAGTACGGATTATGAAAATAAGGTCTATGTTGTGGAATTCTTTTTTACCACCTGCCCAAGCATTTGCCCCATCATGAATAGAAGGATGGTAGAGATCCAGAATGAATTTTTCGGAAATCCCAACTTCGGGATAGCTTCCTTCTCCATCACTCCTGATATTGATACGCCATCTGTATTAAAAGCCTATGCAGAGTCTTATGGGGTCAACCATCCGAACTGGCATTTTCTGACCGGAGATAAGGATGAGATCTTAAAACTATCGAATGAAGGATTTAACCTGTATGCAGCCGCAACCATGGATGAGGATGGCGACTTTTCACATTCGGGTTTATTCGCCCTTATCGATAAGGAAGGGAATATCCGTTCAAGGTATGATGATTATGGCAACCCCATCATCTATTATCGGGCACTGGATGAGGAGAATGCCGGTAACCAAATTCAGGAGTTAAAAGAAGATATCGCCAGTTTGCTAAAAGAATAAAAATGGAGAACAGTTCAACAGCCGAAAAAAGATACAACAGATGGGTGGTAGCCTTGTCTATCGTTATCCCATTGGTTGTTGCTGCTTTATTTGGTATCAAAATCCCTGATGTTGAACCCCTGACCTTTTTACCGCCGATCTATGCCACTATAAATGGCATTACTGCCGTTCTCTTGATAGCAGCACTTTGGGCCATAAAGAACCGAAAGCAAAAACTGCATGAACGGCTGATGAAAACGGCATTGATCTGTTCCATAATGTTCCTGCTGATGTATGTAGCCTATCATATGACGAGTGATTCCACCAAATTTGGGGGTGAGGGAACAGTCAAATATGTGTACTATTTCATTTTGATCTCGCATATTTTATTGTCCATCGTAGTTATTCCGTTTGTTTTGTTTACCTATGTTCGTGCCATCACTAAGAAATTTGATAAACATAAAAAACTGGCGCGAATAACATTCCCGATATGGCTGTATGTGGCTATCTCAGGAGTGCTGGTATATCTCATGATATCGCCTTATTATCAATGATATGAAGAAGTTGATCCTCATAGCGCTTGTTTTATTACTGGTTTCGATGCCGGTGGAAGCCCAATGTGCAATGTGCAGGGCCGTTCTGGAAAGTGGCGAAAACCAGGAAATCGGAAAAAGTGTGAACAGCGGCATCAAATATCTGATGATCTTCCCCTATATCCTTATAGGAGGCCTTGCCTTTCTTATCTACCGCAGATACAGGAATTCCTGACTTTTTTAACATTTTCTTTAAACAATCTTTGTAACAAAATGGCACCTTTGCAGTCTAATTAGTATCGTTTTCCAGAGGATATAGAAAAACACTAACTATGCTTAAGATCAGCCAACTGCACAAGTCGTATCCGATTGGTGATTCAAGCTTGCATGTACTAAAGGGTATTGACCTGGAAGTAGAAGATGGCGAGATGGTTGCAATCATGGGTTCTTCGGGATCCGGAAAGTCAACCCTCTTGAATATAATCGGTATGTTGGATGAGCACGATTCAGGTGATTATTACCTGGATGGTGTTGAGATCAAGAATCTCACCGAGAAAAAAGCAGCCGTCTACAGGAATAAATTTCTTGGATTCATCTTTCAGTCGTTCAATTTGATCAACTACAAGAACGCCTTAGAAAACGTTGCCCTTCCGCTTTATTATCAGGGGCAGAAAAGAAGAGAACGCCAGGAAAAAGCGAAGTTCTATTTGGAAAAAGTAGGCTTACTGGATTGGGCACATCATTTGCCCAATGAACTATCTGGTGGCCAAAAACAACGTGTGGCCATTGCAAGGGCTTTGGCAGCAAATCCGAAATTACTTTTGGCCGATGAGCCAACCGGGGCATTGGACAGTACAACCTCCTATGACCTGATGGGCTTCCTTCAAGAACTGAATGATGAAGGTAAAACGCTCCTTATTGTTACCCACGAGGATGATATAGCTCACATGTGCAAACGCATCGTTTATTTACGTGATGGGATCATAATGGAAGACAAAAAAGTAGAACAAGTTAGAGCAGAGCAGCATGTTTGATCTCGATCTTTGGAGAGAAATATTTCAAAGCATGAATAAAAACCGGACCCGGTCTATTCTCGCTGGATTTACGGTTGCTTTTGCTATTTTGCTCTTTACGATCTTGTTTGGTATCGCAAACGGGCTCAACAACACCTTCACAGAGGCTTTCGCAGATGATGCCATCAATGCGATCTTTATCAGGTCGGGTAGGACCACCAAAGCGCATAAAGGACTCCAGGCCGGACGACGCATTCAATTTAAAAATCAAGACTTCGCTTATGTGAAGGAAGAGTATGGCGAAGGTATTGAATTCATCACAGCCAGGATCTATTTAAACGTTTCTGCTACGTTCCGAAATGAGAACAACAACTACAACGTACGTGCGGTTCACCCAGATCACAAGTTTCTTGAAAACACCATTATCAAGGAGGGTCGGTATATCAACCAAAACGACCTGAAAGAAAAACGCAAAGTAGCTGTAATAGGTAGACTTGTTGAAGAAGATCTTTACTTGACAACCAAGGCCTTAGGGAAGTATATCAACCTGAACGGTATTCAATATAAAATTGTTGGCACCTATATAGACGAAGGTGGAGATAATGAGGAACGCATCATCTACATTCCGGTTACAACCTCCCAATTATTATATGGCAACAACGACTATATAGACCAGATCAATCTGACCTATGATCCTAAAATGGATCTGGATCAGGCTATAGATTTTGGGTTGGATCTTGAAAAGGATCTGAAAGAACGCTTCTTTGTAGCCAAGAATGACCAACGTGCCGTACGAGTTGATAATATGGCCGAGGCCAATAAAGGAGTTACCCAGTTTCAGACAGTAATGGCGATAATCATATTTATTATCGGACTTGGAACCCTGATCGCAGGTATAGTTGGAATCAGCAATATCATGATCTTCATTGTTAAAGAACGAACCAAGGAGATCGGGATCAGGAAAGCCCTGGGTGCTTCTCCGCGGTCCATAGTTTCAATTATACTTCTTGAGTCTATAATAATTACAGCCATAACAGGGTACCTTGGGCTATTGTTAGGCGTAGGTATTTTAGAATGGGCAACACCTGTTCTTGAGGAGAATTTCATTACCAATCCCGGAATAAAAACATCATTGGTCATTGCAGCAACATTAACCCTTATTGGAGCCGGAACACTTGCGGGATATGTGCCTGCCAAACGTGCATCAAAGATTAAACCCATTGTAGCCTTAAGCGATAAATAAAGTGATAAGATTTTTATTCGATAGAGATACCTGGCAAGAAGTCATCGACAGCATGACCAAGAACAAGTTGCGCACTGTTGTCACCATGATCGGAGTATGGTGGGGTATTCTTTTACTTATCGGATTGCTTGGTGCTGCTAGAGGAATGGAAAACTCCTTTAACCGATCATTCAGCAATTTTGCAACAAACAGTGTTTTTATCTGGGGTCAGAGTACCAGCATGCCGTTTAAAGGTTTCCAGGAAGGAAAACGCGTGATCTTATCGCTAGGTGATGCCGAAAAGATCGAGCAGAATGTTGAAGGAATCGAGTTCGTGGTACCGAGGAATCAAAGCCAGGGCTTCGTTGTTCGAAACCTGCTGTCCGGAACTTACAATATTGCCGGTGATTACCCCTTGCTTGACATAGTTCAGAAAAAGAAAATGAAAAAGGGCCGCTTTATCAATCAGAACGATATCGATCTGAGACGCAAGGTTGCTGTTATTTCAGAAGATATATATAAACAATTGTTCGAAAAGGATGAAGAACCGATCGGTGAACTTATCCGGATCAATAACATGAACTTCACGGTGATCGGGGTTTTCGAATTAACGAATTTTGGAGGCCCTCAGTCTGAGATCCATATTCCGTTTGACACCTTCCAGCAGATCTACAACCAGGGTGATAAGATCGGTTGGATGATGATCACAGGCAAACCTGAGTTCGACATCAAACAGATTGAAGACGATGCCAAATTGCTTCTAAAAAACCTAAATCGGATACATCCAAGGGACAAACGTGCATTTGGAAGTTTCAACCTTGGTGATATGTTCGGCAGGGTTACCGGATTCCTTAAGGGGATGCAATTCCTGACCTGGTTTGTCGGTATTGCCACGTTGATCGCCGGAGTTTTTGCCATTGGGGCTATACTGTTGATCACCGTAAAGGAACGCACAAAAGAAATCGGGGTACGACGAGCCCTCGGTGCTACGCCATTTGAGATCAAAAGACAGATCGTTGTAGAGGCCGTATTTCTGACCTTGATCGCGGGTCTTTTTGGGATCATCACTGGAGGTTGGATACTGATTGCCCTGGATAGTGCTTTCGGACAAGGTGAAGATGCGCAGATCGTCAATGCATCTGTTTCCATCTTGATCGTTTTCGTGGCTTTGTTGATCCTGGTAATCCTTGGGACGCTTATTGGACTTATCCCGGCCTTCAAGGCAACCAGCGTGAAACCGATTGACGCCTTAAGAGATGAATAATACTAATCAAATCATAAAATGAATAAGACAGTAAAAATCATAATTGGAATAGTAATACTAATACTCTTGATATGGGTATTGAAGTATTTTAAAGATGCCAATTCTGAGGAGATCCTTGATTATAAAACCGAAGAACCCTTTTTCACATCTATCGATACAAAAACGGTGGCAACAGGTAAACTCAATCCCGAAGAGGAAATTGAGTTGAAACCTCAAATTTCAGGAATTGTAGATCAGATCTCAGTTGAAGAAGGCGATGTGGTTAGTAAGGGCGACCTTATTGCAAAGATCAGGGTGGTGCCCAATGAGCAGAGTTTGGCAAGTGCGGCAAGCCGGATCAATTCGGCCCAATTGTCCTATGATAATGCTAAGACCATTTATGACCGAAATAAAATTTTGTTTGATAAAGGGGTTATTTCAAAGCAGGACTTTGAGAATAACGAATTATCTCTGAACCAAGCACTGGAAAACTTGAATCAGGCAAGAAATGATTACCAGATCATCAGACGCGGATCGATCTCGGGTGGAACCGGAGCCAATACCAATATCGTGGCCCAAATTTCCGGAACAATTCTCGAGATCCCTGTACGCGAAGGTGACCAGGTTATTCAAAGCAACAACTTCAATGCTGGAACTACCATAGCAACTATTGCCGATATGAGTAAAATGATCTTCGAAGGCAAGGTTGATGAAGCTGAAGTTGGTAAGTTGGAAGAAGGAAAGGAGATCAAAGTGATATTGGGTGCCATCAATGAGAAGGAATTTCCTGCGAAGTTGACATTCGTCGCTCCGAAAGGTGTTGAGGAAAGCGGTGCTGTTCAGTTCACCATTAAGGCAGATGTTGAAGTAGAACCGTCTACCAATATCCGAGCCGGATATAGTGCAAATGCCGAAATTGAAATAGAAAGTAAGGATAGTACATTGGTTATCCGTGAAGCCTTGGTGCAGTTCGATCGCATTACTGAGCAGGCATATGTTGAAATTCTAAACACCTCCGATGAATTTGAACGCAAGGATGTGGAATTGGGCCTTTCAGACGGTATCAATGTGGAAATTGTTGATGGTGTTGCAGAAGGAGATAAGATCAAGGTCTGGAACAAGGCGTCCGATGAGAACAATGATGATGATAACTAATAGAAGGATTAGCTGATTATGAAAAATTACATTTTAGTACTTCTTGTCTTAATAGTTTCATCGGTATATTCTCAGAAAAAATGGAGTTTACAGGAGTGTGTAACCCATGCACTTGAAAATAACATCACCGTTAAACAAGGAGCAAACTTGCTTCTTTCGAATGACCAGGATATCCTGGCAGCTAAAGGAAGTTTATATCCAAGCCTGAGCGCAAATCTCAATCAAGGCTTGAATATTGGTAACACACAGCTTTTTCAAGGACAATTCGTTGATCGAACAGCCTATACGACCAATGTTGGGTTGAATTTGAATCAGACCGTATTTAACGGATTTCTTAATACCAATCTTTATAAACAGGCCAAACTAAACAAGGAAACCAATGAACTGGAGTTAAATCGTATCCGCGATGACATTTCACTAAACGTGGCCAATGCTTATTTGAATGTGCTGTTCAATTTGGAAAACCTGGGTATTGCCCAGGCGCAATATGGTTTTTCAGAGCAGCAATTGGAACAGGTTAAGAGCCTGGTAGATGCAGGTGTTCAGCCGGAAGCGAATATCTATGATGCCGAGGCAACTTTAGCAACTGACGCTCAAAATGTAACGGTGGCAGAGAATAACTATGAACTCTCATTGTTGTCATTGTCTCAGCTTCTGCAGGTTCCCTTTGAAGGCTTTGATGTTCAAATTATAGAAGTTGATGATCCGTCTGAAGCATTACTTTATGATGATGTTGAACCGGTCTTAAATTATGCTTATGAGAATCGTTATGAAATGAAGGTTGCAAAAAAGAATATTGAGAATTCCATATTAAGTACAGAAATTTCAAGAAGTGGTTTTTACCCAAGGGTGACCTTTGGCTATGGATTTGGATCCAATGCCTTCTTTTCCAATTTAACGGAGGATGAATCGAGTTTCTTTACCCAGCTTGACGATCAAAAGGCCCATAGTTTCAATGTCAATGTCAATGTCCCCATCTTTTCTGGATTTCAGAATAAGACCAGTGTAGCTAAAGCAAAGATCCAGGAAGAAAACAGTAAATTAGACTTGGAGCAGGCCCGTTTGAATTTGGAATCCAATGTCCAAAGGGCATTTACAGATGCTCAAGCTGCGTTTAAGGCTTACGATGCCGCTAAGAAGTCACTGAGCTCCCAGGAATTGGCATTCAGCAACTCCCAGGAACGCTATAATATTGGATCGATGAATGCCTTCGATCTGGAACAAGCCAGGTTTAGATTGGTTAATGCTCAATCTTCCCTGGTGACTGCGAAGTATGATTTCGTATTCAAGACAAAGATATTAGACTTTTATCTCGGTAAAACCATAAAGCTTGACTAGGTGGCTTACATACTGAACATCGAAACAGCAACAACGAACTGTTCGGTCTCTCTTTCAAAAGATGGAGAGACCGTGTCATTTCGAGAGGATTACGATTCGAAATATTCTCATGCTGAACGCCTGCATGATTACATCAAACAGGTAGTCACTCAATATGGGATTTCTCTTCAGGACATCGATGCGGTTGCTGTAGGTAAAGGCCCCGGATCTTATACCGGCCTGAGGATTGGTGTTTCAGCAGCAAAGGGATTATGCCATGCTCTTGATGTTCCACTCATAGCGATAAATACTCTTGAAGCATTGGCCTTACAAGTTAAAACCAATTCCGGCTTCATCATCCCTTTACTCGATGCCAGGCGTATGGAGGTCTATACAGCGGTGTTTGATACCAGTTATGACATGCTATCTCCGGTTAGGGCTGAAATTCTTGATGAAAACGCATTTACCGAATATCTCGCTCAAAACCAAACCACATTCATTGGAAATGGCGTTGAAAAGGCAGAGGGAATCATCAGCCATGAGAATGCGATTTTTCTAAAAGGCAAATTACCTTCAGCCAATTATATGAGTTTACTATCATATAAGAAATTCAAGGATCAGCAATTTGAAGATGTGGCCTACTTCGAGCCCTATTACCTCAAAGACTTTATTGCACTTAAACCAAAAGGACCGCAATTATGGCGATAATTGCCGGCACCGATTGAACGAAGAACAAACGGATCTTTTTCGTGGAATATGCTCCATAAATACCGGCTATTATAACACAGGCAAGAAAGAAAATCGCAGTATTTTTCTCTTTAACAATGAGGGCATAGATTAAACCCGCTGCTAAAAACCCATTGTAAAGGCCTTGATTGGCAGCCAACACTTTAGAATCTTCGGCAAACTCCTTAGACTTCAACCCAAACGTCTTCATGCCTTTCGGCTTGGTCCATAGGAACATCTCCAAAACCAGGAAATACAAATGCAATAGCGCCACTAAGAGAACTAATATTCCGGCTAAAGGTTTCATTTAGTCATCTATTAAGGTCAGGGCCTTATCAACATCTGTGACTGGCAACTTGCAAGCTTTGTTCACACAGACATAGATGAATGTCTCACCGTCAACAAATCTATTTTTCAGCAATGGCAGATCGTTATCTTCTGTACTTCCAATCAGCATCTTGTTTGGAAGGTAATGAGAGTTGAGTTCGGCGATCTTCTCAAGAGCATTTTCTCCTACTACTGCAATCTCATAATAATTGTCGGCCATACTGAGTAACAAATCCAGCCAATTACCAAATGTGGAAGGATATTCTCTGAGTTCGATCATGACATTGTTGAGCATCGTTTTAGAGGTTTCGAAATAGGTCTGATTGTCAAAGTAATGTGATAATTTCAAAAGGTTCTTAGCCATGATGGAGTTGCTTGCCGGTATTACATTGTCGCGATATTCCGTAGCCCGGCTTACCAAAGCAGCATCTTCGTCTGACGTAAAAAAGAACATCTTATTCGAATCGTCAAAGAAGTGATCAAAAGTGTAATTGGTCAATGATCGTGCGGTATCCAACCATTGCTGCTCAAGAGTGGCTTCGTAGAGCGCAATAAATGCTTCGATGGTAGCAGCGTAGTCTTCCAAATATCCATTTATGGTACTTTTCCCGGCCTTGTAGCTGTGATTCAGGCCACCATCTGGTCTGAACTGGCTGTTCATTATGAATTCAGCGTTTGAACGGGCCATATCCAGATATTCCGGGTTTGCAAAAACGCGATAAGCATCAACAAGCCCTTTAAGCATCAAGGCATTCCAGGAGGTCAATACCTTATCATCTAATCTTGGTCGCGCCCGCTTTTCACGATGCTCATAGAGAAGCGCTTTCCAGGAATTTAACTTGACCTTCAGCTCATCTGAAGATAATTCATGTTTCTTCATGATCACATCATCACTATCCTTCCTGATCAGAACATAATGATTGTTTTCCCAATGCCCATAGCTGTTTATATTGTAATAGTCTGCGAATAGATCATAATCATTCTGTAACAGATTTTCTAACTCCTCTTTAGTCCAAACATAATAAGCACCTTCTTCCAGTTCACCGGAATCCGTTTCGCTATCGGCATCCAGGGAGGAGTAAAAAGTTCCGTTCTTCCCACCCAATTCACGTTTTACAAATGCAATGGTCTCTTCAACGATATTTTCATATAAAGGATCTTTGGTGATCAAATAAGCATCGCTGTACAGGCTTATTAGTTGCGCGTTGTCATAGAGCATTTTTTCGAAATGTGGTACATGCCATTTTTTGTCGACCGAATAGCGTGAAAAACCACCTCCGATTTGGTCATATATTCCCCCATATGCGATATTGCGAAGTGTTAGATTAACATATTCTTTAAGTTCGTCATCCTTATTTTGATAGGCTTGTCGAAGCAGGAAATGCAGGTTGTTCGGCATCATGAATTTTGGTGCACGATTCGGTCCACCTCTTTCATTGTCGAAGTTTCTAGACCATTTCTTAACTGCATCTTCTATTTGCTGGATTTCAAATGTTGCCGATTCGGTATTCAGTTCAACAATATCGAGCGCCTTAATGCCCGACTCCAGTTTATCGGCATAATCCTTTAACCGTTGAGGATTCTCATCATAGGTTTTGGTAATCTGTTCAAGAATATCGATCCATTGTTCTTTTCTGAAATAGGTGCCACCCCAAACCGGTCGGCCATCAGGAAGAGCTACTACATTCAATGGCCATCCACCACTTCCCGTCATTAGTTGCACAGCACTCATATACACCTGGTCCACATCGGGGCGCTCTTCACGGTCAACTTTAATGTTGATGAAGTTATCATTCATGACAGCTGCAACCAATGAATCTTCAAAGCTTTCACGCTCCATGACGTGGCACCAATGGCATGATGCATATCCGATACTGATCAACATGAGTTTACCACTGGATTCGGCCTCGGCAAGTGATTTGTCATTCCATGCCTTCCAATTGACAGGATTGTGTGCATGTTGCAACAAATAGGGGCTGGTTTCATCTATAAGATCGTTGGTATATCGATGTCCCATATTATCGGAAGTTTGGCTTTTGCATGATAGCAAAGCAACGGTTATTATTATGATGGTGACACTTTTTTTAAGCATGGTCCACTAAAATACGAAATAGAAAAAAAACGTCCAGCTTATAGAGCTGAACGTCTTTATTCGATTTAAGTTAAGTTGTATTTACTTCACTTCGAAAGTTATCTTAACGTTCACTCTGAATTCATCCACTTCGCCATCGTTAACAACAGCACTTTGCTCCTGTACATATGCCGAACGGATATTTTTAACGGTTTTTGAGGCCTGTTTTACGGCCTTACGTGTTGCATCTTCCCAACTCTCATTTGAGTTTGAAAGGACTTCTATAACTTTTAAAATTGCCATAGTTTATCGATTAAAGGTTAATAATTGCTTGAAACGTAAAGATAGCTAATCCAGCAGAATTTAACCATTAATTGCTTCAACAGTTTCAACCTGGTCGCCCATCATTTCCCGAAGCATATTTTCAATACCATTTTTAAGGGTAAAAGTCGAAGATGGACAGCCACTGCAAGCGCCTTGGAGAATAACACGCACTTGCTTGGTTTCAGGATCGTAGGAGTCAAATTGAATATTTCCTCCATCGCTTGCCACAGCAGGTTTTACGTACTCGTCCAGGATTTTTACGATGGCCATGGAAATGGGATCCAAGTTTTCCTGGTCAATAACTTTTTCAAGTTTTTTTCCGGGGCCTTTTGTAGAAGTTCCCGATTCAACAACTGGCTGACCTGATTCGAGGAAGTTCCGGATGAATTCCCGCAATTCCATGGTAATATCCTGCCAATCGGCCATTTCATTTTTAGTCACAGAAACATAATTTTCATCTATGAAAACACGGTTCACGAACGGGAAATTGAACAATTCGGTAGCCAGTGCAGACGATTTCGCTTCTTCTGCTGAAGTGAATTCCACCAATTGGGTAACCAATCGTGTGTTTGCAACAAACTTTAAGGCCGCTGGATTGGGAGTGCTTTCAGCATAAACAGTTATGGGCAATTTTTTTGTTGACGGCTCTGAGATCACTACACCACCGGAATTCAGGTAATCACTGATCTGACTTCTTACAGCCTCCTGAACATCTTCCCATTCCACAATATCGAAACGTTCAATTGCAATGAAATTACCCGATATATAAATGGTTTTCACGAAAGGGAGCCGGAATAATTCCTGAGCAAGAGGCGAATTATTTGCTGCATCGATATTTTCAAATTCGTAGCTCGAATGGTCGGTTATAAAGTCGTTTATATCGAACTTTATTATCCCTGGATTGCTTGTTTTTTCTATTGAAACGGTAAATTCCTTCATCATATCTAATTTTTGCAAAATTAAGAAAAGAAATGGCATGTAATACATATATTTGAGTCTACAACTAAAGGATTGTTGTGAGAAAAATACTACTAAACTTCCTCATGAGCTTTACACTGCTCTTGGGTTATTCTCAAAACGTCGTGGTTGACCAAACCACATATACGGTTGAAGAATTGATAACCGATGTTTTGATCAATAGTCCTTGTGCAAACGTTTCCAATATTACATGGTCTACAGGAACGGATTTCGGACTGGCAAATGGGATTGCCTATTTCTCCGAACCCATGGGTGTATTTCCATTTAGTGAAGGACTCCTTATATCAGCAGGGCCTGCTACTATAGCAAATGGCCCGAATAATGCTTACAATCAAACCGGAGCTGCAATTGGATGGCCTGGAGATCTCGATCTCAGTGCCCTTTCCGGTACACCGACGAATAATGCCACCATAATCGAATTTGATTTCGTACCCATTGCCTCTGAGGTTACTTTTAGATTTGCCATGGGATCCGAAGAATATGCCCCTTTCGCAGGGATTGGGAATCCATTGAATGACGGTGCGCTGAACTATGAATGTGATTTCTCGGATGTTTTTGGTTTTTTTCTAACCGATCAAAACGGAGTTACACAAAATCTGGCATTGATTCCGCAAACGAATTTGCCTGTACTTGTAACCTCGGTTCATCCCGATCATCCACCTGGTTCCGGATCTACTTGTATTGGTGATCCTAATAACTATCCACAGTATTTCAGTCAGCATGTATTCCTTAACGATCCACCAACCGGTTATGATGGTTTTACAAGGTCCATTACAGCACTTGCAACAGTAAATCCAGGTGAGACCTATCATATAAAACTAGCCGTTGCGGATGCAACAGACTTTGTTGTTCATTCAGGGGTTTTTCTTGAGGCCGGTAGTTTCAATTTAGGACTTGATCTTGGAGATGACATTTTAATTTCTTCAGGCAATGCCGAATGCGATGGCGATACAGTTACTCTGAATACCGGTTCGCCAACAGCTACACATACCTGGTATAAGGACGGCGTTGAGATTGTTGGGGAGACAGGGCCTACACTTGATGTTACCGATCCGGGTGAATACAGTGTAGATGTCGTGTTTTCGGCCAGTTGCCAATCGTCCGATTCCATCATAATTGAATTTGTACCTAATCCGGTGGCCAACCCGGCACTGAATTTGAATGACTGCACAGGTGATTTTACATTAACCTTGAACAATGATGATGTTCTCGGCGGACAGAATGCTGCAGACTTTACAATCACCTATCACGAAACCCAGGCAGATGCAGATAATGGAGCGAATCCTTTGACCAGCCCTTATACGGCCTTATCTAACCCGCAAACTGTTTATGCAAGAATAGAAAGCGCCAACAACAGCTCATGTTTCGATACTACTTCTTTCGAAATTTCCATTGCACCCGTAACATTTGTTGATCCGATAACCGCATTGGAGGTATGTGATGACGATTTTGATGGATTTGCTCAATTCACCCTTACGGACAGGGATAATGAAGTAGCAGCCAGTGCAGGGTATGCCGTAGGAGACGTAACCATTTCGTATCACGAGACATCGGCAGATGCTACAGCAGGCTTAAACCCACTTGCAAGTCCGTATACGAACTGGTTACGTCTCCTACGGCATACCCTGCACTGGCTGCTACTTCATTATCCCTGTCCGTAAGGGTGAAT
>CAJIBQ010000013.1_pt1 | contig 15453 bp, 15 predicted proteins | sample 9199391 | NCBI WGS metagenome assembly CAJIBQ01 (sample SAMEA7708309, study PRJEB35096) | sediment metagenome | biome: marine neritic benthic zone biome [ENVO:01000025]; feature: sediment [ENVO:00002007]; material: shallow marine sediment [ENVO:03000034] sea grass bed [ENVO_01000059] ... | reverse complement strand
TGCCTGATCTTCTACATTTTTTGGGTACGGTCTTTTGCTTTTATTAAAGATGAAGTGTTCACAGCTCATGGAGATTTCACCCTTGGAACTGACCTGCCTAAAGCGCGTACCGAAGCAGGAGGTACGAGCCTGGACGGTAAATTATTTATCCTGGGTGGTATAAATTCCTTCGCTCAAACTCTGAACGACTTCTATTCGTATGATGCCGATTCGAATTCCTGGAATCTGTTGAAAGAAGTGCCTTATGATATCAATCATCCGGGTGTGGTATCTGATGGCCGATTTGTATATGTTGTTGGTGGTTTTGAACCACTGGGCATTCGAATAAGGGGTTTTATGTTTGCACGCTGGGACCCTTATGATCTCTTATTGCGGTATGACCCCGAAACCGATGAATGGACGGAACTCGCAAGAATGCCGGAACCAAGAGGTGCCGGAGGTGTAGCCTTTGGTGAAGGCAAGATCTGGTATGTTGGCGGAATTGACAAAGAGCGCCAACTGGCAAATGATCTCTTCATGTACAACATTCAAAACAACAGCTGGTCGGTCAAAAAGCCGATGCAGCATGCAAGAGACCATATGCGGATGGAATATGTAAATGGTCATCTCTATGCCATTTCAGGACGCAAGGATGATCTTCGCTTTAATCTTGATAATCTGGAGAAATATAATATCGCAACTGACAGCTGGCAGGAATTGGATCCAATTCCTACCCCGAGAGGTGGTTTTGCAACTGCAGTTTTGGATAACAAGATCTATACCTTTGGTGGTGAGAACGTTTGGACTTGTTATGAAGAGATCGAAGTATTTGATACCATATCGGAAGAATGGGCATCATTAGAAGGACTTCCCGAAGGCAGGCATGGTATCATAGCCGGTGTAATAGGCAACAATATACACCTCGTTTCTGGTGGCCTGCATCCAAGAATTTCAATTAGCGACTTGCATCGCATTTATAAACCCCGTCCATGACCATTTCCTTTATCGTTCTTTGTTATAATGACAGCAGTACCATAGTTGAACTCATTCGAGAATTGGATGCTGTGCTATCGGATTGCTTTGTGGAACATGAGATCATTGCGGCAGATGATCAAAGTATGGATGGATCATTCGAACTCCTCATGCAACTGGAATCTGAAATCTCATCATTGAAAGCAATGCAAAGCCCAAGAAATCTTAATGTAGGTGGAAATTTTAGGCAGGCGGTCAATTGCGCTGGCATGGATTATATCGGTTATGTAGATGGCGACCACCAATACGATCTGAATGATATTCGAAATTATATTGAGTATTTAAGGGATTATGAGGTGGTGACTGGTGACAGAGTGGCCCGGCACGATAACTGGAGACGTAAGGTCACTTCCAGAGTTTTTAACTACATATCGAATTCATTGTATGGATTAGGCCTGAATGACATCAATTCCGGATTAAAGATCTTTCGTGCTGTTGAGTTACGTCTGTTGCCGCAATGGGATACCGGTGCATTTTACGACATGCACATCATTATGATGCTTAAACATGATTTTCAAGTTCGAATAAAGGAAATACCCATCAATCATAGGAAAAGGCGATTTGGTGAATCCGGAGGTGCTTCACGAAGAAATGTTCTGAACATCGCGGAAAACCTGGTCTCCAAAAAATATGAAACCCTTCGAATTCGATCAATAAAGAATACGATCATAATGAATGCCCTAAAGTTGGGACTTTTTGTTTTTAATCTCACCAATGCGGTTGATCCCGGGCAAGCACCAAGCACGAAAAGCATATAAGAAGCCCAGGCTCAAATAATATTTTTTAGTTAGCCCTGGTTTGGATTTTGTATTTTTACGATTAAATTGTCCTAATGAACTTCCAAAATAAACTTACGATCGCTGTCGATTTTGATGGAACTATAGTTGAAAATGCCTTCCCGCGTATTGGGAAGCCGAGGCTTTTTGCATTCGAAACATTGCGTAAGCTTCAGGATGACGGTCATCGGTTGATCCTTTGGACATACAGGCATGGCGTTCAGTTGGATGAAGCAGTTATCTTTTGTGAAGGACATGGTATCGAATTTTATGCTATCAACAGGAGCTTTCCGGAGGAAGAATTTGACTTTTCACGCAGCCGTAAAATTTTAGCCGATCTTTTTATCGACGACCGAAATATAGGTGGTGTTTATGGCTGGGGAGAAGTTTATCAAATGCTTACCAGTTTAGAACCACCTATTAAGCAAAAAAAGCGCAGGGGTTTATTCGGCCTCTTTAAATAAGTTTATAGCATTTCGAAGTACGATCTTTCAATGACCTCCCTGTGATCGGGATGGGCAATGGCGACGAGTGCTTTCACACGCTCCTTGATCGTTTTTCCATATAAGTTTGCAACGCCGTACTCCGTAATTACATAATGAATATGCGAGCGCGTTGTTACCACACCAGCACCCGGTTTGAGGGAAGGAACTATGCGGCTAATTCCCTTATTGGTTACAGAAGGCAATGCAATTATTGCTTTTCCGCCTTCACTGAGTGATGCACCACGAATGAAATCGATCTGTCCGCCAACTCCTGAAAACATTTTGGCTCCAATAGAATCAGCACAAACCTGGCCAGAAACGTCCACCTCGATGGCTGAGTTGATGGAGACCATCCGTTTGTTCTGTTTGATAATGGAAACGTCGTTCACATAATCACATGAACGCATTTCAACAAATGGATTATCATCTACATAATCGTAAAGACGTTTTGAGCCCATCAGAAATGTAGCCAGGCACCTGCCAGGGCTTATGGTCTTGTGGTGGCCTGTTACCACATTATTCAGTATCAGGTCAATAACTCCGTCAGAGAACATTTCAGTGTGCAAACCAAGGTTTTTATGATTGCCAAGTTTGGACAAAACCGCATTGGGAATGGCCCCGATGCCCATTTGTAAAGTACTCTTGTCTTCGATTAGTTCGGCTACATATCGTCCGATCTTATCCTCAATCACGCTCGGTTCGCCTTGTTTTACTTCGGGCAATGGTTCATCGCATTCTACAAAGGCATTGATCTCATTGATATGAATAATGCCATCTCCATGAGTTCGTGGCATTTGATGATTGACCTGGGCGATCACAAAATCTGCATTTTCAATAGCTGACAGACACGCTTCTACCGAAACACCTAAGGAGCAGTAGCCATGCCTGTCGGGAATAGAAACGTGGATCAGGGCTACCTGTAAGTCAACGATGTTACGCTTAAAGAGCAGTGGTAATTCACTAAGGAAGACCGGTGTGTATGAACCGTTTCCACTTTTTAAGGTGTGCCGGACATTCCGGCCGATAAAAAATGAATTCACATGGAAACTATCGGCATAATCGGGATTGGCGTATCGTGCTTCGCCCTCAATGTGTAAATGACAGACTTCAACATTCCGAAGTTCTTCATGCCTTTCGGCCAGGGCATTCAGCAATAAATGTGGTGCTGCAGAGGCAGCATGAACATAAACCTTATCATTCGATTTAATGATCTTTACAGCCTCCGCGGCCGGTATTGATTTGTACATTCTTTTAAACTTGAGAGCACAAAAATAGCAGAAAAACCCTTGGTAAAAGCTGCCAAAAGTCATTTATCGATGAGAATTTTCCATTACTTATTTTGAGTATCTTTGCTTGGAATTTTTTAAACCGATGATCGTACCCAAAACTCTGGAAGAAATTGAATTGATGCGCGAAAGCGCGTTGGTGGTCTCGCGTACCCTCGGCATGTTGGCGAAGGAAATCAAACCTGGAATTTCAACCTTGTACCTGGATAAACTGGCTGAGGAATTCATTCGTTCCGAAGGTGCCGTACCTGGCTTTCTTGGATTATATGATTTCCCGAATACATTATGTGTTAGTCCCAACGAACAGGTGGTGCACGGAATACCAAATGATACGCCTTTGAAAGAGGGAGATATCCTATCGGTTGATTGCGGCGCCGTCAAGAATGGATTTTACGGTGATCATGCCTATACCTTCGATGTAGGAGAAATTGCAACTGAAGTAAAGGATCTTTTGCGCGTAACTAAAGAATCTTTATATCTCGGTATTCGGGAGTTCAAATTTGGAAACCGCGTTGGTGACGTTGGATATGCCATACAAACCCATTGTGAATCCCACGGCTTTGGTGTTGTTCGTGAATTGGTTGGACATGGACTGGGGCGAAAAATGCATGAGGATCCTGAAATGCCAAATTACGGCAGAAGAGGAAAAGGAAAAAAGTTCATCGAAGGCATGGTTGTAGCTATCGAACCTATGATCAATTTAGGGACGCGCCAGATCAGGCAACATACAGACGGCTGGACGATCACGACATTGGATAACAAGCCAAGTGCACATTTTGAGCACAATGTTGCACTGGTGGATGGGAAACCGGAATTGCTCTCAACATTTGCTTATGTATATGAAGCTCTTGGAATTTTAAGTGAAGAAGAGAACGAGTTCAGAAAGAATGAATTAGTCCTTTAAATTGATGAGAAGTCTTTTCCGTGTCGTACTGAACAAATTACCCAGACCGCTTTTAATCCGATTGAGCTATTTGATCAGACCTGTTTTGGCTTTTGTTCTGAAAGGCAAACGCTATACCGATCCATTAGATGGCCGTTCGTTTCGGGAATTCCTGCCTTATGGTCATGTAAAAGTAAGACCAAATGTGCTATCGCCCAGTACCCTTTCATTGGAAAGACATCGATTGATGTGGCTTTATTTGCAACGCGAAACCAATTTTTTTAAAGATCATCAAAAAGTACTACACTTTGCTCCGGAACAAGCATTCATAAAACGGTTTCGAAAAATGAGGAACCTGGATTATACTACAACCGATCTCAATTCGCCATTGGCAGATGTAAAAGCTGATATCTGTGATCTTCCTTTTGAAGACAACAGTTATGATTTCATCATCTGTAATCACGTATTGGAACACATTCCGGACGATCGCAAGGCCATGTCTGAACTTTACAGGATCCTTAAACCGGGAGGTACCGGCATATTTCAAATTCCACAGGATCTGACCAGGAAAGAAACTTATGAGGATTTTAGCATTACCGACCCCAAGGACCGTGAAAAGCACTTCGGGCAATATGATCATGTTCGCATTTACGGAAAAGATTTCTTCAACAGGCTGCAGGCTGTTGGATTCAAGGTAAATGCCGTTGATTATACCAATGAACTGACCGAAGAAGAAGTTGATCGATTCCGGCTTATGCCAGGAGAAGTTATTCCTGTAGTATCTAAATGATCATTCCGTTGGGAACCCATTAATGGCAAGGGATTCCAATTCATTCAATTCATTCTCAAAAACTACAAAGACCTTTAACTCGGGGCGAGAATTGAGGAAGTTCTTAAGTTGTTCCAATTCCATAGCCTGAAGCGCAGTTGCGAATGCATCGGCGGTCATACAACGATCGGTAATTACGGATACACTGAGAACATTGGTCTTTGCCGGGTAACCGGTGCTTGTATCGAATATATGAGCAAATCGATTACCGTCCTCATCTACCTTAAACTTTCTGTATGTCCCCGATGTGGCCATAGCGGCATCACTAAGTGATATGGCTCTAAAAACCGTTTGTTCACCTTGGAAATTAGGCTTATCGATCCCGATACGCCAGGGCTGAGCTTTCTTTGGGTTCTCTCCGCTAACCCTGATCTCTCCTCCAATCTCTATCAGGTAATTTTTTCTACCTTGCGCACTCAAATATTCTGCAACCACATCAACGGCATAGCCCTTAGCAATAGCATTGAAATCCAAAAACGCGGAATCCGGTTTTGAAACCTGACGTTCTTGCAAAGTAACTTTTTCAAGACCAACAGATCTCATGATCTTCCTGATCATCATACTATCCAGGGATTCTATTCGGCCCTCAGGTCCAAAATCCCAGGCATTGACTACGGCGCCAATAGTTGGATCGAACAGTCCGTTTGTGATCTTATGGACCCTTTTGGACTCATCCAATACCTTGATGAAATGATCATCTAATTCAACGGCTTCATTGCGGTTCAAACGGGAGATGTCGGAATTCGGTAAATAAGTTGAAAGCGAATTATTGATGCTTGTGAATATACTATCAAGAGCCTCATTATAACTATCTTCTCCATCATGAATGACCGAATAAGTTGTACCAAAAACGCTACCTGCATCTTCAATCATCGTGTGATCCATTTCGCAGGTCGAGCAACAGAGGACGACTAGTATGGGTAGTATTAGAATTCGCATTTAATTAAGCTTAGTTTCTAAAAGTTGAATACCTTGATATTCAATCAAATATTCTTCGTTGAGATAAACGGGGAATTGTTCACCATTTGGATTGCCAAGCCCTACTCCGGCATATAATACTTTAGCATTCTGTTCCCGGGCATGCTGTTTAAAGGTTTCCATCCAAACCACATCATAATTGTTCGGGTTTTCGGGTAAGAGAACGGCACGTACAATAACAAAAAAGTACTGATTGGTCTTATCTATACAAACGAATTGGGGATGCTTTTTCAGCTTACTGTTTACCGCAATAAATTCGAAACCACGGCGCTCCAAGTCACGGCCTACGTGATTCATAGCCAAATTATGTAATTCCTGATTCGTTAGCGCTTTTCCCATAGCAGCCGAATTATAAAGGAATAATTGAAGAAATAAATCAATTAACCACCGAAGTCGTCGAAGCGGATATGTTCATCCGGAATACCAAAATCCTCGCCCATCTTCTGAACAGCCTGGTTCATCAATGGAGGTCCACAAAAATACAATTCGATATCTTCCGGTGATTCATGGTGATTGAGATAGTTGTCGATCACACATTGGTGCACAAATCCAACAAACCCATCACCTTCTTCATCGTTGATATCTTTTTTCACCTTCCAGTTGTCCTCTTCCAAAGGTTCTGATAAGGCCAAATAAAATTTGAAATTCGGGAATTTGCGCTCAAGTGCAAAGAAATGCTCCAGGTAGAACAGCTCTCGTTTTGATCGACCGCCGTACCAGTAAGTTACCGTACGTCCTGTTTCCAATGTTCTGAACAAATGATACAGGTGAGAACGCATTGGCGCCATACCGGCTCCACCGCCAACATATAACATCTCGGAATCCGATTCGTTGATGAAGAATTCACCATAAGGACCTGAGATGGTCACCTGGTCTCCCGGTTTTTGAGCAAAAATATAAGATGAGGCAATCCCCGGATTCACATCCATCCACCCATTCTTTGAACGGTCCCATGGCGGTGTGGCAATCCGAACGTTGAGCATAATATCTCGGCCTTCAGCCGGATATGAGGCCATTGAATAAGCCCGCTCTACAATATCGTCATTCTTCATGACCAATGGCCAAAGGTTGAATTTATCCCATTCCAGTTTAAATTTATCAGGCTCACCGGGATGTTCTTCAGGATGCGCTTCAATATCGATGTCTGTATATTTGATCTCACAAGGAGGAATTTCAATCTGAATATAACCACCCGCTTTATAATTCATATCCTCAGGGATCCGAATAACGAATTCCTTAATAAAGGACGCGACATTGTAGTTTCGTACAACCTCTGCTTCCCACTTCTTAATCCCGAAAACTTCTTCAGGTATGGTGATCTCCATATCCTCTTTCACCTTCACCTGGCAAGCCAAGCGCGCACCGCTTTTCAATTCTTTTCTGGTGAAATGGGGCGTTTCGGTCGGAAGGGCTTCACCTCCACCTTCCAAAACATGACATTCGCACTGTATACAGGTTCCACCACCACCACATGCAGATGGTAAAAAGATCTTTTCTCCACCTAATGTTGACAATAAAGTGCCTCCGGACTCAACTTCAATTTCCTTTTCTCCATTTATTTTGATCTTAACCGGTCCAGAGGGTTGCAGTTTCTGTTTTACAAATAGCAACAAGGTTACAAGCCCCAGGGTTACCACCAAAAACGAGATTATGGTAGCTAAAACGATTCCGGTCATTTCTGCCATTAAAAACATATTATTCTAATGCTTTAGTTGTGTTATTAGCCAATTCTTCTTTTTCTTCTTCTTCATTTTGATCCTCAATGATCACTGTTTTTTCTTCTTCCACCGCTACTTCATCTCCACCTGTCAACATGCCACCAAAACTCATAAATCCTATAGCCATCAATCCAGTGATGATAAACGTGATCCCAAGGCCTCTTAAAGGAGCCGGAACATTGGAATATCTTATTTTCTCCCGGATTGCCGCTATGGCCAGAATGGCCAGGAACCAGCCAATACCACTTGAAACACCATAATTTAATGCTAATCCGAAGGTCGCGATCTCTCGAGATTGCATAAACAATGAACCTCCAAGGATGGCACAGTTAACTGCAATAAGTGGTAAGAAAATACCAAGCGAATTATAAAGTGCCGGTGAAAACTTCTCTACTACGATCTCAACCAGCTGTACCATGGTGGCAATTGTGGCAATGAACATGATAAAGGACAGGAAACTCAAATCATAACTAGCAAATTCTGGCCCAAGCCAGGCCAATGCACCTTCCTGCAAAATATATTGATCCAGTAACCAGTTAAGTGGGACTGTTATGGCCAATACAAAGATCACTGCTGCACCTAGTCCGACAGCAGTGGACACTTTTTTGGAAACAGCCAGGTATGAACACATTCCAAGGAATGTTGCAAATACCATATTATCTATGAAGATCGATTTAAAAAATAATTCAATGTGTTCCATAATTCAAATTTGGTCTAATGGTCCTCGACTAAGGCTTTGTTCTTATATCGCTGTACCCAGATGATGACACCTACTACGATCAGGGCCATTGGTGACAACAGCATGAATCCGTTATTCTCGTATCCTAATGAATACAATCCTGTTTTATCAATGGGATCACCCAGTACCGGGTATCCAAGTAACGTTCCTGATCCTAAAAGTTCCCTGAAGAACCCAACAATGATCAATATGACGCCATAACCAAGAGCATTTCCTATGCCATCGAGGAATGATCTCCAAACCCCATTTCCAAGGGCAAATGCCTCAAATCGTCCCATGATGATACAGTTGGTTATGATCAGTCCAACAAATACAGAAAGTTCCTTGCTCAGTTCATAGGCAAATGCCTTTAAAACCTGGTCTACGATGATTACCAGCGCTGCAACTACCGTTAGCTGTACTATGATCCTGATCTTCGACGGCATAATATTTCTGATCAAGGATATCACCACATTTCCAACACCCATGACAAATAACACCGAAATGGCCATTACAATGGAGGCATTTAACTGGGCCGTGATCGCAAGCGCCGAACAGATACCTAAAACCTGAATGGTAATCGGGTTATTATCGGCTAATGGATCTAATATTAACTTGCTGTCTTTTTTTGATAGTAAAGCCATTTATCAATTATTTTTTAAAGATTCGAAGTAGGGTACGTACAACTTCAGGTCACTTTTGATCATAGCGCTTACACCATCGCCAGTGATGGTAGCACCAGCAATCGCATCTACCTCGTTGTCTGTTTTATCATTGTTTTTTGGATCGGCATTCGACTTAGAAACATTAATGCCCACAAACTTTCCATCGGCCAATAAATATTCGCCTTCGAAATCATCCATAAAGAATCGTGCTTTAATATTTGCTCCCAGACCCGGGGTTTCTGCCAGGTGATCGAAATAAGCTCCTTGAACAACCATATCCTCATCCATGGCGACATAAGCCCAGATGGCATTCCATAACCCTTTCCCGCGAATCGGAGCGATATAATAGGTCTTACCTTCCTTCTCTCCAACAAAAAGCGGTAATCGACGACTATAATCAGCATCTTTAGCCAGAGTTTTCTCTTTTTTTACATCGATAAGGTAGGCCGTGGTGTCCTCTACCACTTCACCGTTTTGAATCACCAGCTGCTTTTTGATGTATTCCTTGAACAGGTTTGGTGCAGCTTCAGCAGCAACGAAATTGGCTGAATTGCCTTCATTCTCATTTACACCCATTGCATAAAGAATGTTCTGTTGCTTTTCCAATCTTTTATTTTCAGTAATGGTAGGTTTCAGGTACTCGGCCAAAAACGACAGGACAAACCCAACCACTACCACCATGCCTATGGCAAAAAGGACGGTATAGAAATTTGAATCTGTTTTTTTACTCATGATTCAACAGTATTAGCTTTTAGACGTTTCATACGTTTCTTTACATTGGATTGCACCACATAATGATCAATTGTTGGTGCAAATACGTTCATCAACAGAATGGCAAGCATAACTCCTTCCGGGTAGGCCGGGTTGAACACACGGATAAGGATGGATATAAATCCAATCAAGAATCCGTAGATCCACTTGCCCCTGTTTGTTTGCGAAGCTGTAACCGGGTCGGTAGCCATATAGACAATACCAAAAGCGAAGCCTCCAATTATAAGATGATGCCACCAGGTTGTACTCATCAGGCCGTAAAATTTGCTGCTCTCGGTTATGTATCCCGAATCCACAACAAAATTGAAAATCAATCCCATCGCTATTGCGCCAAGAACCGAGGACAACATGATCCTCCAACTTCCGATCTTTGCAAATATGAGGAATAGGCCGCCAATTAAGATTAAAAAGGCTGACGTCTCACCTACAGATCCCGGTATCAATCCGAAGAACATATCCGCTACGGAATAATCCAATGCTTGATTCTGAGCCAATCCGCCCAGAACGGTTTCTCCTGATATCGCATCGGAAGTTCCAGTACGCTCAACAGCGCCATGCACCCAAACCTTATCTCCACTCATCCAAGTAGGATATGCAAAGAAGAGGAATGCCCTTATGGTCAAAGCAGGATTCAATATATTCATACCGGTTCCACCAAATACTTCCTTTCCAATCACTACCCCAAATGCCACGGCAACGGCAAGCATCCATAATGGAAGATCAACAGGAACGATCAGCGGGACTAACATCCCTGTAACCAGATAGCCTTCTTCAACTTCATGACCTTTGATAACGGCGAATAAAAATTCTATGGCCAATCCAACCCCATACGATACAACAACCAATGGTAAAACCTTCCATAGTCCGATGACCAGATTATCCCATGTCCAGAACGAAGCCCCAAGGAAACCGTCTGCAACTTCAATGGTACCGAGCGCAAGATGGTGTTGGTATCCCGCGTTGAACATCCCGAAAATCAGACATGGTACCAGGGCCATGATGACCGTGTTCATGGTACGTTTCAAGTCGTCTGCAGCTTTAATGTGGGTGCCATCGTGGGTAATTTCATTGGGCAGGTAAAGAAAGGTGTGCAGGGCGTTAAATGCCGGGGCCATCTTTTTGCCCTTGTATTTTTCTTTTAACTGGTGTAGCTTATTTTTTAAACCCATATTATCCGATTTCTTTTATCATTAAATCCAGCCCATCTCTTATGATCTTTTGATGAGGCTGCTTCGATACACATACAAATTCGGTCAATGCAAAGTCCTCAGGCGCTACTTCATACATTCCCAAGGCTTCCATCTCGTCGAGATCCCTGTACATACAAGCTTTAAGGATTTGCATTGGATAAATGTCCAATGGGAAAACTGATTCGTAAATTCCAGTTGTTACAAAAGCCCTGTGTTCACCATTCGTATTGGTGTTCAAATCGTATTTTTTCTTGGGGCTTAGCCAGGAAAATGTGAAAGCTCTAGAAGTTGAGATCTTATTGAAAATAGGTTTGTTCCACCCAAAGAGTTCGTAGTCATCGCCTTCAGGAATCACCGAGATCACATTGCTGTAATAATCCAGGCTTCCATCGGGCTGAACTTGTTTTCCGGAAAGTACATTTCCAGATATAATCCGATCGTTTCCATCTTTTTCAACACCGTGATCATAGATCATCGTTGAAACTTCCGATCCGATCCTGGTGATAAAATAACGTGGTTTCTCAACCGAGGAACCAACTAAAGCAACAATGCGTTCAGCGTTGAATTTTCCCGTCAGGAACAATTCACCAATGATCACAAGATCCCAAGCGCTGACAGTCCAAACCACTTCTCCCTTGTTCACCGGATCGACCTTGTTGATAAGTGTACCCACGTTTCCTGCCGGGTGCGGTCCTGACAATCTATGAAGTGTGACTCCATTAAGCCCAGCTAGGGGTGAATTACTATTCTTTCCAATCGAGACATGCACTTGGCCCTTAGTCAACTTAGATAAGCCATCAACAGCAGCTTGAAGTTCAGTGCTTTTATCCGCAAGCGTAAAATCAAGATCCGCAGCCAGGGGCGCAGTTGCATAACCTGAAATAAAAATGGCCTTGGGTTCACGATCGGGGTTCGCAATAACATCGTAAGGTCTTTGCTTGATAAATGGCCAGCAACCTGTTTCTAACAACCTATTCTTTATCTGCGAATCCGAAGCTGTGGCAACATCTAGTTTTCCATGATCAACGAAACTCTGCTCTTGATCTGCTTCAATCTTAATGGCGTCGATACGCCTTTTCGGCCCACGCTGAACCTCAAGAATTTCTCCGGAAACCGGTGAAACGAACTTAACAGCTTCATTGGCCTTATTGCAGAATATTGTTTCTCCGGCCTGGACGCGGTTACCTTCTTTTTTAATCAATTTTGGAATGACCCCGTGGAAGTCTTCAGGTCTGATGGTGCAGTATTTGCTGATAATTGCTTGTTCCTTGGATTTTACAGCTTCACCGACAAGATTTATGTTCAGACCTTTTTTGATTCGAATGTCAGTTGACATATTGTTGAAAATTGTGAGTGTATTGTCAAAAAATCCGTGCAAATTTACGAATTTCTACATCAGTATTCACAATAAAAACAACATTAATTTATCAATCGTTTTTGTAAGGAAAATTCAGGCATAAAATTTGATTATCTTTACGTCAAAAGCTCTAAAAATGCCTAAAAAGTCTTTAAGTTTCTTATTGTTATTTCTTGGTTTGACAGGCCTGTTTGCCCAACCGGAAAACGAGGTCAGTGAACCCGATTATATCAAGACGATCATCTTTCAGGGGCCTACAGAATTCAATGAACTGCCTATCATCAGATTAGGTGAAATGTTGCGTCTCGAATTCGATGTGTTGAACAATGAAGAAGACGATTTCTATTATGTAATAGAGCATTTCAACTACGACTGGACCCCGTCACGCTTGCTAAAACAGGAATTCCTCGACGGATTTGACAACCAGCGTATCGTAGACTACGATAATTCGTTTAACACTTACCAGCTTTACAGTCATTACCGCATGATAATTCCAAACCAACTCACGAGGATCAAACTCAGCGGAAATTATATGATCAAAATTTATGATGATTATGGTGAGTTGATGTTCAGCAGGAAATTTGTTGTTTATGAAGAATTAGCGAATGTTGGAGTGGCTATTAAACGGTCGCGAGACCTCAAATATATCAATCAAAAACAATCCGTCAATTTTAGAATAACTTCACCATTTATCCAGTTTAATAATCCGGAGCGGACTGTTAAAACAGTAATCATACAAAACAACAATTTGAATAGCGCAATTTATGGTCTAAAGCCTTTGTATACTTTGGGCGGAGAATTGATCTACAAATATGACAAGGAAACCAGTTTCTGGGCTGGCAACGAATATTTATACTTTGAAAATAAAGACGTGCGCGGTTCTAACATCGGAGTTCAATTCATCGATCTGCAAGAGGTTTATCACAGTTATTTATTTACCGATATTCTGCGTGCTAATGAGGTTTATACTTATAATCCGGATATAAATGGCAGTTTTGTTATTACAGCCTTGAATACCAGCGATCCAAGAATTGAAGCCGACTATACGGTGGTCCATTTTTCACTACTGATCCCGGAATTGATGGGTAAGGACATTTACATCTATGGAAACTTCAACAACTACGCGCTTACCGAAGACAATAAAATGGTCTATAATTCTCAAGAAGGATTCTACGAACAAGCCCTTTTGATGAAACAGGGATTCTATAATTATAAGTATGTAATGTTAGACGAAAATGGTGAGATGGACGAAGGCGCGATATCGGGCAATTTCGAACTCACCGAGAACAATTACAAGGTTCTAGTGTACTATAGGGATTTCGGAACGCGTTACGATCGGGTGATTGGACTTGGTGAAGGGAGCTCCGTAAATATCACCAATTGAAGCCTGTTTAAGTGTTAAATTTATATTAGAAATCCAAAAATAAACCCCGGCAGCCGTTTAAATTTAGTATTTTTGTTTACTTTTAAAATAAGGAAGTCAAAAGACGATATGGTACAGCAGGTTACTCGCGGCATTAAAATTTCGGTGGAAACCAATTTCGAAGGCACTTTTTACAAGAACTATAAAGTGCATTTCGCCTTTGGCTATAAGGTAACCATCGAAAATCAGAGCAAGGATTCTGTACAGCTTAATTCTCGTCACTGGCGGATCCTCGATGCCCTTAACAATGTTGAAGTTGTTGATGGCGAAGGCGTAATTGGTAAGAAACCTGTTTTGAAGCCTGGAGAGTCCCATACCTATAATTCAGGATGCTTGCTTTCTTCACCTTTTGGAGCAATGCAGGGACATTACAGCATGGTTAATTTTACGACTACCCGCAAGTTCAAAGTGGATATTCCTACCTTTAAATTGAGTGCACCCTTCGCGCTTAATTGATCGTTTCAATCAATTCGAACCTGAACGTTTTTCCATTTTGTGCAATATGGAAGAATTTGCAATTTGAATAATGTACAAATTCAAATGACTCCTCATAAATAAAGGTCTCGTCATTATTGATGTAAATACCGTGTGCATCTATATGCCCGAATGGAGAGATCCTTCTGAACCGATATCTCATATATTGCTCTGTCCTATGCAATTCGAACCAGGCTCCTGCAGCTATTCCACCCAGCCATTGTGCCCCATTGGTAATGATTTCGACATTACGGGGTTCCAGGGTGCCAATGAAGTCCGGGCTATGCGTTTTAAGCTTATCGAGAAAATGTTTGACATTCTCTTTCCATACGGTAGAAGCAAAATCCTTGATCTCGCCTCGGGTACTAACCTCATAAATATGATCCTGGGTATCTGCAATTACAACATTTCCTACCGTACTTGGTGTAAACAATTTTGACCGTTTTAATTTGCGGCGAATACCGGCGCTTGTAACCGAAGCTATAAGTGCACCGGTAACGAATCTTGCACAATTACTGCCATCGTCAAGGAATGCTGCATAGCGAATGAAATGTCGCTCTTGCATCATCGAAATATGCGCCTTGGCCAAATCATAATCTATCCTATCACATACGGAAGCTATTAACTTACCCTGACCATGGGTAAAATCTGGATTTGTTCCCAGAAACTCCAAAATCTCATGAAGGTTCAAGATGCGGTCTCCCTCCAATTGTGCGGTCAGTGGAAAATCCAGTTCATGATCTGTTTCCTTGCCCCTAACGCGGCCAAAGGGAATGGGCGTAATGTACCTGCCAAAATCATGATACTCCAATATACCGGTTTGCTTATTGATCAGAACAAGTGCAGCATGCCCGGCCCGCACATAATCGCGCTTGCCGATCCCCACATA